>Ga0334722_10002236_pt1 | contig 22225 bp, 29 predicted proteins | sample C3_bottom_MG_FD_207210 | JGI IMG/M metagenome (GOLD analysis project Ga0334722, IMG submission 207210) | Sediment microbial communities from Yellowstone Lake, YNP, Wyoming, USA - C3_bottom | ecosystem: Environmental > Aquatic > Freshwater > Lake > Sediment | place: USA: Wyoming | collected... | reverse complement strand
GCGGGTTCCGCGTTCCGGGCCCCTGACAGGACCCGCGAACTTGCCGCCGCCGGCATAACTCACCCGGCCCGAACCCTAGTCAAGGTCCATGGGGTTCAGGGGTTTGGATTTGTCGCCGGATTCGTTGATGCGCTTTTTTTCTTTTTCGAAATTTTCCAGGAGCTCTTTTTTCTTCTTCTCCATGTCGCCCTGGGCGTTGGCGAAATAATCGTCCAGCTTGGATTTGTTCTTCTTTATTTTTTCCAGGGAGTCCTCCATCAGGTCCCCTCCCTCTTTTACTTCCGGCTTCTCCCAATGCCTGAGGACCTTTCCGGTCTTCTTCTCCACCTCGATGCGCGCCTTGCACATCGGACAATCTATCAAAAATGATCCTTCGTTCATAATTATCCCCCCCACAAAAAGGCGGCTGCCGCCTTTTGGGTTATTTTACGCGCCAAAGTTTATGAAGCTGCGGGAAAAGCCTTACGTGTTCCAGCTTTGAAGCCGCGAACCGGTGAAAAGCGGCCAGTTGCGCGGGGGAAGGCGGCTTTATGTTCCCGGTCGGAGTCACCGGCTGGATAAAGAACGGCAGCCGGGCCGATACCGAAGCGGCCAGGTTCACGGCTTTCCTGAATTCGGCGATAGTGGTATTGGAAGCGACTACGATCTTCACAAAAGCCTTTTTGCGGGCCAGGGATAAGAATTTTTCATGCTCGGCCCACAGGACTTTACCGGCCGTTCCGGGCAGCTTTATATCCGCGGCCACCACGTCTATAGCCGCCAGAACGCTTTCCAGTTCTTTATAACGGACGCCGTTGGTTTCAAGATGGGTCTGAAGTTTCAGGCTTTTGGCATAGCCGGCAAGTTCGTTGAGGGCCTGCGGCTGAAGGAGCGGTTCGCCGCCGGTGAATGAAACCGCGCGCGCCCGTTCTTTGGAAGCCAGTTTTTTAATTGTTTTTTTTATGCCTGCCAGAGCCGCTCGTTTCCCCCCGCTCCTGGCCGCCGGCTCGTCGCAATAACTGCAGTTGAGGTCGCACCCCGCGAACCTCACAAATATCTGTTTCTGCCCCGCATACAGGCCTTCCCCCTGTATGGAACAGAAAATTTCTGCTATCTTTGCGGTGTTCATTTTAAAATATTCGCGGGATCGGGGAAACCGGCGTCCCTGAAACCTTTGGCGCGCAGTTTGCAGGAATCGCAATTTCCGCAGGGCCGGGAACCTCCGGCGTAACAGGACCAGGAATATTTGAGCGGCGCCTTAAGTTTGAGCGCGAGTTTTATTATTTCTTTCTTGCTCAGGCGGATGAGCGGCGTAAGCAGTTTTATTTTTTTACCTGCCGCGCCCTGTTTTGTGCCGGCCGCGACGGCTTTTTCCAGCGCCTTGTAGAATTCCGGGCGGCAATCCGGGTAACCGGAATAATCTATGACATTGGGCCCCATCACGACCGCCGACGCCCCCGCGGCATCCGCCAGGGAAACGCCTATGGCGGCGAAGACAAGGTTCCTGCCGGGCACATAAGTGGACGGGATGGTTTTATCGGCGCCTATTTTTGAAAGCTCCATTTCAGGCAGACGTTTTTTAGGATCCACCAGCGAGCTGACGTCCAGCCAGGGGAAATCCAGCTTTATCTCGTAAAGTTTCACGCCCAGCAGGCCGGCGATGCGGCGGGCGCAAAGCGTTTCTTTATTGTGGCGCTGTCCGTAATCGAAAGAGACGGCCTCGCAGGCGTAGCCGCGGCTCATGGCCCAGCAAAGGGCGGTGGTAGAATCCAGGCCGCCGGAAAAAAGGACCACGGCTTTTTTAGTTTTCATGGCTTATTTTGTCTTTCTGGCGTCTTCCACTTTCCCGTATATGCCCAGCATCCGCACTTTAGGCAGGACGTCCATGGTGCCGTTCTTCAGGATAAGCTGGATATCCCTCTGCCCGGTCGCCGGCCTGCCGGCCATGAAGTCCAGGACCCGTCCGCTCTTCTGTATCTCTTCCAACGCGGGCAGGAAAGTGTCTTTCCCCTCGATGGCGTCGGCAAGGGCGCGGGCGCAGATAAAATCCTCCACGTGCTTACGGTCGAAGAAAAGACAGGCCGGCACGATAAGCGTGTCCATGGGATTTTCACGGCAGTATCCGGCCGCGAAAGGCATGTTGGCGAAGCAGCCGATGAGGATCTCTTCGGCCCTGACCAGGGACATCACGGCCGGCGAACCCGAGTTCGTGACGATAAGCGCCGGCCTGGAGGCGTCGGACGCGTTGAGCGCGGTGTAGGGAGAATTGTCGTACTTATCCACTTCGGGCGGAAAATCTATTTCGGAAAAAAGGTCCGAACCGCCTTCCAGGGCTTTCACGGAGGCGGCATGGGCGGGGCCGCTGTAGACGCGCACGTCGCGGCGTCCGCTCTTTAAAAGGGCGCAGACCGTGTTCGAGAACCTGAACAGGTCTACGACTATGCCACGGCCCTTCCAGTCGCGGGCGTCTTGCGGCTCGTAGGCCACCTTCACGGCCATTTTATTGTTTTTTTGCGGCGGTCGAGATGTCGGTGACATATTTGAAAGCGAGGCAGCTGATATAGGTTTCCGGCTCTTCGTAGGAGCCCAGCTGGGAGCCGCTCATCGTGGTCTCCTGGCCGATGATGACGCCGTCGGCGCCGGCGTCGGCCGCCAGCTTCCTGGCCATTTTTTTCTGGTTTATAATAGCGGGCTCGTCCGCGGCGGGGAATTTCTTGCTGTGGATTATAGCTATAGCTCCCCAGGGCTTGCGGACCTGGTCCCTGGATACAAAGACCTGGACCTCGGAGACCGGCTTGGCCGGGAACCACGGCCCGACCTGGATGATATCGGGCCTGGAGGCGGCGCAGGCGGCGCCAAAGAGGAGGGCCGCGAAAAGAAGCGCCCGCCCTGCACTTTTCCCGGGGCGGTCAAAGTGCGGGACCCGCTTCATCTGGGGGCGTCTAAACCCAGCTCCCTGCATATTTTCCTTACGGTAAAGTCGGCGATCTCGGTATGCCGGGTGACGGGGATCTCTTTGTTAGTGGCGGGGTTGGTAAAAACGGAATACTTTCCCCCTTCCCTGGAAAGCACGCAGCCGTTCTGCGTAAGGTACCTGACCAGCTCTTTTCTTTTCATAAAATTACCTCTAAATCTATTCTATCAATTTAGGAGGGGCTGACAAGCGGCCGGCCGTTATTCCGCGGTCGCGGCGGCGCCGCGGCGTATGCTTGAGATCAGCTTCCAGGAAACGGCGTTTTTACCGATAAAGACCTGCACGAAAGTTATTTCTCCGTCCTCGCCCTCAAAGACCAGCAGGCTTCTCCCTCCGTCGGTCAGGGCGCCTTTAAGCTGGCCGTACGCGGCCGGCATGCCGCCGGGCACGTTCGTGTCGTCGGCTTCGGGCGCGGGCTCGTTATCGCGGAAACGGCCGGAGCGGTCCTCATCGCTCTTGGAATCTATCATTACGGCGCCCTCCCCCTCTTCCTCGACGGGGGCCTTCACGGCGGGCTTCTGGGCGGCCGGCGCGGCCTTCACGGCGGCGGTGGAGACGGCCTGGGCTGCCGCCGGTTTATCCTGCCTGGGCGCGGCTTCAGCCTTATGCTTTGCCGCTTTTTTATGCGCGGCCGGGGCCGGGGTCGCCGTCCCGGTGGACACCGACGGCTGGGCGGCGGCCTTAACGGCCTCCGGTTTCGCCGCGTCGGCGGCGGACAGCCGGCAGACGGGCAACGCCAGGATAAGAACAAAACAGTAAACGATCTTCATAATTCCTCCCAATTCACCGCGTTCAGCTAAAATCTTTTTACTTCCACCCGGCCGGTCCTGATGCCCAGGAGCCGCAGAGCCAGCAGCCTGAATTTTTCGGGAGCGTCGCTGGCAATAAAGCTCGCCCGGCCGCGGCCGGACGGATTGAGCAGATCCCTGGCCGAAAGGTTAGCCATGGCTTCCCGGGCCGTGACCTCGGCGGAATCCACGATATGGACCGGCCCCAGCACGCGCCTGATGACTTTCTTGAGCAGCGGATAATGGGTGCAGCCCAGGATGACGGTATCGAAACCCTTCTTTTTAAAGGGCGTCAGGTACTCGGCGGCGATCAGTTCGGTCACTTTTTTAGCGCACCAGCCTTCCTCGACCAGCGGCACGAACAGCGGGCACGCCTTTTCATGCACGATCACTTTCGGGTCCAGTTTTTTGAGGGCGCGGCTGTAGGCGCCGCTCGACACGGTGGCCGTGGTCCCGGTGACCAGCACGCGTTTATTGGCGGCGGCCGCCGAAGCGGCGCGGGCGCCCGGTTCGATCACGCCGATGACGGGCGCGCTGGAGACTTTGCGCACTTCCTCCAGCGCCAGCGAGGAGGCGGTATTGCAGGCCACGATAAGGAGCTTTACTCCGCGTTCGGAAAGCAGGTCCGCTATCTCTTTTGAGAAAGCGATGACCGCTTCCTTCGACTTGGTGCCGTAAGGCACGCGCGCCGTATCGCCGAAATAGATCAGGTTCTCCGAAGGCATCAGCTTGCGCACGGCCTTGAAGACCGTCAGCCCGCCGAGCCCGGAGTCGAAAATTCCGATCGGGCGCTGTTTCTCTTTTAAGGTCATTTCCAGTTCTTCATCTGCGCGTACTTCAGGATACCCTTATAGATGGCGCTCGCCAGTTTCGCGCGGCCCTTCTTATCGGTCAGGTCTTTCTGGTCCTTGGCGTTGGTCATAAAGCCCAGCTCTACCAGCACGCCCGGGGCGTAGGTGCCGCGCAGGACGTAGAACGCCGCCTGTTTGACCCCGCGGTCCACGAACGGCGTGCTCTTTGCCATCTCTTTTGAGATGAGGCCGGCCAGCTGGCTGCCTTCGTTAAGGTATTCGTTCCTTGCGAGCGAGTGGAGCAGCATGGCCGAAGCGTCCGCCCCCTCCTGCCCTTCCTCCAGGCCGATGACCGAGTTCTCGTAGTCGGCGACTTCGGCCGCCCAGGGGTCGGAGGCGTTCTCCGACATGAAATAGACCTCGAAACCTTTTTCCCGCCGGTCCCTGGAGGCGTTGGCGTGGACAGAGATGAACATATCGGCCTTGTAGTCGTTGGCGATCTTGGACCGCTCGTCCAGGGGCACGAAAATGTCGGTGTCGCGGACCAGCTTGACGTCGAAGCGGTCGTCGTCCTTGATCAGCTGCGCGAGCGCCTGGGCCACCAGCAAATTGATCTCTTTTTCCTTCAGACCGAAAGCTTTGCGGCCGCCGGGGTCCTTGCCGCCGTGGCCGGCGTCCACTACTATGCGTTTGCGGCCGCCTTTATCCACCGTGAACCTGTCCGGGATCTTGACGCCGGAATCGGGAACCGATCCCTCCGTCACCGCGGCCGAGGACACCTCGGGGTTGTCCGGGTCCGGGCCCGCGGCTCCGGGGACTACCGGCGGTATGACCGTAACCCCGGCTTCCGGGACCGGCGCCGCGGCCGGCAGGCCGTTTATGCTCTGGGCGATGGGTTTTACGCTTTTCTCCACGTCGAAGACGATGCGGTCCGGGCCGGACAGCTTGAAAGAGTTGACTTTGCCGAAATTGTCGCCGGGAGTGAAGACGACGCGGGCCATCTTGTTCTCCTGAAAAACGTCGACGCTGGTTATCACGCCGTCGCCGATATTCATTTTTTCCTCGGCCTCCACCACGCCGTTGGGCACCGTGATGGTAAAAACGTTGTTCTCTTTCTGGGAGGTCTGGTAGTTAAGCGGCTCCTCCAGGTAGATGACCAGCCTGGTCTTATCCTTGTAGGAAAAATAATTTATGGAGCTGATGGTTATCTTCTGCTGCGCGGACATGACGCCCGTGGAAGGATTGTAATCCTGCTTGAAGCCGAAAGCCCGGGCGAAATGTTTGGAGGTGAAGAACTCCATGGCCAGGAACGCCCTGCCGCCCCTGACGATAAGCGGGTTGGGGAGCGAGACCTTGGTGTCGTTGAGCATCACCTCGTCGGACTTCATGAAGAACACCATCTTGTTCCCCTTGTTCTGGAGCATCAGTTTGCCGCTGACGGGGTACCAGTAGATCTTCCCGCCCATGAGCTTGGCCGACGTGGTCGCGTCCAGGTACAGCGCCTCTCCCAGCCGGTAGGTGTTTATCTTACCCACGTACGCGCCGTTCTTCATGTAGGTGACTTCGTCCACCCTGGCGGCGGCGCTGCCGCAAACTATCGTCACCAGCAACAGCGACGCTAACGCTCTTTTTAACAAAGTTAACATTTTAACCTCTCAATATGGTCCGGGTCCGGCCTCCGGCTTTATTATTCCAATATTATCCTATAGTCTTCCCAGGTGAGCAAGGGGTCCGCCAGCAGCCTGACGCTCCGGTGCACGTTCTCTTCTATCATCGAATGCTTTTTCTTGAGCGCTTCCAGGAGCATAGGGTGCACGATCACCCTCAGGTTCCCGCCCGGGCGGCCGAGCGTGAGGTTCTGTATGTCCCGCTGTATCTTTATCCTGATGCTTTCGCTGGAAAGCACCCGGCCCGAACCGTGGCATTCCGGGCACGCCTCGGTGAGAAGGCTGACGGTGCTTTCGCGCTTGCGCTCCCTGGTCATTTCTACCAGGCCGAGCCGCGTTATGGGCAGGATGCGGATCTTCGCGCGGTCGCGCCGCACGTCCTGCTCCATCACGTCCACCACCTTGTGGCGGTTGGACGCCTTTTTCATGTCGATAAAGTCGATCACGATGATGCCGCCGATGTTCCGCAGCCTCAGCTGGCGCGCGGCTTCCTGCGCGGCCTCGATATTGGTCATGGTCACCGTTTCTTCCTGGGAGCGGTTGCCGGTGAAGCGGCCGGTGTTCACGTCTATGGCGCAAAGCGACTCGGCCTCCTGGATGATGATGCTGCCGCCGTTGGGCAGCTCCACTTTCAGCTTGCGCAGGTCCTCTATGCTCTTTTCGATGTTGAAGGCCTTGAAGATCGGGGTCTTGCCGTCGTAATATTTCACCTTGTCCTTCAGTTCCGGCGTGATCTTGCCGGCGAATTCCTGGGTGGCGGAGAAGTCGTCCTTGTTGTCCAGCATATAGATGGCCACATCGTCCGAAAGGATGTCGCGGGCCACCTGCAGCGTCATGTTCATGTCCTTGTGCAGCAGGAAGGGCGGCTGGACCTCGTCGTAACGCTTCTGCACGGAATCCCAGAGCCGCATCAGGAATTTCAGTTCGCGGTCGAGCTCCTCTTCGCTGGCGCCCTCCGCTTCGGTGCGCACGATGCAGCCTTTTTTACCGATCTCATTGCCGACCGTGATCTTGTGCAGGATCTCGGAAAGGCGCTTTCTTTCCTCCGGGGTCTCGATGTTCTTGGACACGCCCACGAACTCCTGGAACGGCGTCAGCACCAGGTACCTGCCGGGGAGCGAGACGTCCATGGTCACCTTCATGCCTTTGGTGCTTATGGCGTCCTTGGTGACCTGCACCATGACCTGCTGGTCCTTTTTCAGCAGCCTTTCTATCGGGTCGCGCTGGCCGCCCAGCACGTCGGAGATATAGATATAGGCGTTCTTATCCAGGCCGATGTTCATGAAGGCGCTGGAAATGCCGGGCAGGACGTTCTCCACCGTGGCCTTGTAGATATTCCCCACGATATTGGTGTTGCTCCTGCGTTCCCAGAAGAGTTCGGCCAGGCGGCCGTCCTCCAGGATCGCGATCCGGGTCTCTTCGAAAGAGGTGTTCGCGAATATTTCTTTTTTTACCGGCTTCTGATTGTTCATGGTATAAATGCTCCTTAAATCACTTCAAATGATTTCCAGCCCGCCCTTTGAGTCGAGCCAGTACAGATCTTCCCTTACCACTCTTTTTATCTCCAGTTCTCTGCCGGCCATGACGCCCAGGACGTCCACGGGTTTGGCGTTCTTTCCCGGCTCCAGCCTGAGGGTCAGCCGCAGGGTGCCCGCGGCCGCGTCCAGGTCGGCGCTCATGACCAGCGGCCGCACGTCCACCGTGGGCCCCGGCTCCGTTCCGACTTTCCCATCGGGACCGACAGGTCCCGGTTTGGTGTACGGCGCGCTTTCGCGCGCGAAAAAAGCGTCAACGGCCGCCTGCGCAAGAGCCCCTTTGAATTCCGCCTCGATAAGGTACCGCGCCGCGCCGACGCTGGCCTCTATGGACGGGAAATAGACCGGCACTCTTTTTACCGACAGGAGCGAGAACGCTCCCGAACTTACCCCGCCGACCTTCGTCATTACCACCTCTTCTTTACAATCCTGCGCGAGATAGAGATCGGCGTATTCGCAGCGGCTTTCATAGCCGGCCGACAGCGCCGGGCCGAAAGACATCTTTGGCACCGTGTTCTTCCCATGCTTCGCGGGACAGCAGTCCAGGCCCGAAGCGGCCGCGATGTCCCTGAGCGCCTTTATTTGTTCCAGGTGCGACATGCCCTCCGCCCCTTTGAGCCGGGCGAACCTTAACCGCATCCGCATTTTGGGCACGTTGTCCATAAGTTCAGACTAAAGCGTACCGCCTGGCGTATATCGACTGCACCAGCCCGAGGGCCATCAGGGTGGCCACCAGGTTAGAGCCGCCGTATGAAAGCAGGGGCAGCGGCACGCCCGCCACGGGGGTCAACCCCAGCAGCATGCCGAAATTCATGCAGAAATAGACCATGAACATACCGAAGATCCCGCAGTTCACCAGGTAGCCGAAGCGGTCGCGCGCGAGCTTGGCGCACATGCGTATCCGGCCGAGCACGAGCACGTAGAGACCAATTACCAGCATCGTGCCCCAGAACCCCATCTCCTCGCCGACCACGGCGAGGATAAAATCCGTGTGCCGCTCGGGGATGAAACCCAGCCGGGACTGAGTACCGGAGAAGATCCCTTTTCCCAGCACCCCTCCGGAACCGATGGCGATGCGCGCCTGCAGCAGATTGTAGCCGGCCCCCTTCGGGTCGGATTCAGGCGAAAGAAAGACCTCGAGCCGCTTCTGCTGGTATTCCCGCATCTGGTTCTTCACCAGCACTCCCGAGAAAAAGCCGAACACGAGCACCAGCGCCGCCCCGCCGAAAAAAACGCCGGAGATATTGGAGTACAGCTTCACCGACAGCACCCACAGCAGATAGGCGGCGGCGACCACCCCGAGCACGAAGAACATGGCGTTCCAGCCGAAATCCGAGAGGTGGAAAAAATAGCTTACCAGCGGGCTGTCCAGGAGTTCCGGGTTCAGGGTGATGACGGTCCAAAGGATAGGGAAAAGCGCGGAAATGAAGCTGTAGCCCAGGATAATGGACAGGTGAAAGATATTGGCGCCGGCGGCGAACAGCATTATGAGGACCACCGGCAGGGTGAGCAGAATGGCCGAGAAGTCCGGCTGCTTGATGAGCAGGAAGAATATCGGGAAGCTCAGCAGCAAAGCTCCCAGCACCACCGGGAACTCCCTGATCCTGGTTATCCTTTTGTCCAGGTAATTTGCGAGCACGAGAATTAGGCCCACGCGCGCGAATTCCGACGGCTGCACGGAAAAGAAAGGCAGGTGGAACCAGGACCTGGAACCCTTGTCGGTAACGCCGAAAATGAGCACGCCGACGAGCATGAGCAGCATGGCGCCGTAAACGAACTTCCACTGGTCCTGGAAGATCTGGTAGTTCAGGCTCCAGACGGCCGTGAAGGCCAGCAGCCCCAGCGGGATGGCGATGGAATGGGTCCGGATTATACGGAACTGGGACGGCAGGACGGTGACCGAAGAAAAGATAGCCAGCGTGCCGACGGTGATGAGCGCCAGGACGGAAAAAAACAGGATCCAGTCCATGCGGGTCTTTTTAAGGCCGGTCTGGGAGGCGCTGATCATCTTTCCCCCCCGGGCGCCGGCGCCGTTGAACCGGCGACCGCAAGCGCCTTCGAAGACTTAAGGCGCGCCCCGCTCACGGGCAGCCTGTCCCGCAGGGCGGCCATTATCACGTCCCTGACTATCGGGCCCGCGGCCGAAGCGCCGTGCAGGCCGTGCTCCACCAGCACGGCTACCGCGACCTCGGCCGGCTGGCCCGGGAACTGGGCGAAAGCCACGAACCAGGCGTGGTCCTTGCCCTGCGCGTTCTGCGCCGTGCCGGTCTTGCCGAAAACCTCCACTCCGTCGATAATGGCGGCTTGGCCGGTGCCGGTCAAAATAGTCTCCCTCAAGGCCTCCTTGATGAGAGTGACGGTGGTATCCTTGAGGACTATCTGCGAAAGTTTTTCGGGTTTGCCCCTGGAAACGATCTCGCCGCCGCTGTTCACGATATGGTCCACATAATACGGCCGCCAGAAATTACCGCCATTGGCCACGGCGGCGACGACCTGCGCCATCTGTATGGGGGTAACGAGCGTTTCGCCCTGGCCGATGGCCAGGTTCAGCGTATCGCCTATGAACCAGTAACTTTTCTTCGCCGCGCGCTTGCTGGGCCCGAAAATATTGCCGCCTTTTTCGTTAGGGAGCGGGATGCCGGTGGGCTCGCCGAGCCGGAAGAGGCGGGCGTATTTTTCTATGTTCAGCGCTCCGGTCTTGATGCCCTCGGTGTAAAAATAAACGTCGCAGGATTTGGCCAGGGCCTGGATAAAGGCCACTTTACCGTGGCCTTTCTTTTCCCAGCATTTGAAGATACGGCTGCCGGCGTCGTAATAGCCCGGGCAGAAGACGGTTTCGGCCGGGTCCACCCTGCCGGATTCGAGCGCGGCTATCGAGGTGATGATCTTGAAAGTGGAGGCCGGCGGATAGGTGCCCTGCACGGCCACGTTGAATTCCGGCAGCTCTTTAAGGTCGTCGTAGGTCTTTTCGTCGGAGTAGGAGACGAAGCGGTTCGGGTCGTAATCCGGCATGGAGGCCAGGGCCAGCACCGCGCCGCTCCTGGGATCTATGACCACCACCGCGCCTTTCCCGGTGTTGGACTTTTTAAGCCCCTCTTCCGCCGCGGATTGTATCTTGGAATCTATCGTAAGGTAGATATCGGCCCCGGTCTCCCATTTGCGGCTCTCGAGGATGCGGTTCAGCCTGCCCCTGGAATCAACTTCCAGATAGATCCCCCCGTCCTTGCCCTTCAGGTCCTTCTCGTACATCTTCTCCAGGCCCGCCTTGCCGATGCGCGAATCCATCGCGTAATTCTTGTCCTTGCCGTAGACGGCCCACTCTTTCGCGTCCATCTTGCTGATATAACCGGTGAGGTGGCTCAGGTAATTGCCGAAAGGATAACAGCGCCTGGCCTCCACTACGATATCGATGCCGGAATACAGCGTCTTGAGCTCGGAAAGGGTGAACATGGCTTTCGAGGAAAGGTTCTCGGCCAGGCGCATCGGGGCGCCTTTTTTGACCGCTTTGTAAAGGTTGGACTGGAGGTCTTCGAAAGGGATGTTGAGGTAGCGGGAAAGACCGCGCGCCATGGCGTCCATGGCCTCCACGGACTTTATCTGCCCCGGGAAATAAATAAGACTGAAGGAAGGCTTATTGGTGGCTACCGCGGCGGAATCCCTGGTATAGATGCGCCCGCGCGGCGCGGCCTGGGGCAGGATCTGGGTCCTGTTCCGCTCGGCTATATCGCTGTAGTAGGCGTGCCGCAGGATCTGCAGGTTCACCAGCCGCAGCGCGAAGATAAGGGCTACCCCGGCGACCAGGCTCCACAAAAGGCTCATCCTGTCCTGGGGGATGCCGCGCTCTATCATAGCAGGTTGAACCTTTTTTTAAGCTGCACGAAAAAATAAAAAACTATCGGGGCCAATACGGCGTTGAAAAAGGGTTCGACCAGGAACGCCTTAAGCTGCAGCGGGTTGATCTTGGACAGCGCCAGCGAAAGGCCCTGGTAGAACAGCATGGTCACCAGCGTGAGGGTCAGGGCCGCTATGATCTGGGAAAAAGGACCGATCAGGTCGAGGTGGCGCTTCATCATGTAGATCACGTAAGCCATGACCGTGTAAGTGAGCGCGTAAGCCCCGAACAAATTGGAACCCAGGAGGTCGAGGTAGACGCCCAGGAAAAAACACCAGGCGATGGCCTTGGCCGGGCGGGCGATAATGGCGGCCGAGAGCGCGGCGGTAAAAATAATATTCGGCGCCACGCCGAAAACGGAAAGATTGGCCGTCCACCACCAGTGGATAAGCCCGGTCAGAAGGAAAAGAACGATATCGCCTATGATCGCCATATTATTTGGCCGCGGCCCCCTGCAGGCCGGGCGGGAGGTCTTTCTTCACGATGTAGACCTCCTTGAGCGCGTTGATCGTTATCGCGGGAGCCACGTCGGCCGTGATGAAATTCATGAAAGATTCCTTGGGGTGCACTTTCTGCACGCGGCCCACCGGCAGCCCCTGCGGGAACAGCAGGCCGCCCGGGGAAGTGACGAGCTCCATGCCTTCGGCTATATCGGAGCCCTCGGGGATATAATTGACCTTCAGGAGCCAGGTGCCGCGGCCTTCGGCCAGGCCCTCGAAATTGGCGCCCGGCAGCGAGCAGATGACCGAGGAAACGCCGTTGGTGATAAGCAGCACTTTGGAAATATCGGGGTAGACCTCGAAGACCCTGCCGGCCAGGCCGGCGCGGCCGTTCTCGAACCCGACCACGGTGGAGTTCATCGTGATCCCGTCGCGGGCGCCTTTGTTTATGAAAAAAGCCCCGTACCAATCCTGCGGGTTCTTGTTAACCACGCGCGCCCAGACGCCCCTGAGCGGCACGTTGCGCGACAACCCCATCTCCGCGGTGAGCCGCCGGTTCTCCTCTTGGACGGACTCGGCGGCTTTATTGGAGATCTCCAGCTCTTTTATCCTGGCCGTCAGCGACCGGTTCTCCTGGTCGATCTTCAGGATGTTCAGGAAGTTTTCCGGGACATTGCGGATGAAGTAATCGTATTTAGCGCCGTAGTGGAGGGAGGGATAGAGACTGTAGCTCGCTATGACGCGGGCGGTCTGGGCGACTCTGGTGGAAGGAAAAAGGAGCAGAAGGGCGGAAATAAAAACAAAAAAGACAACAGCGTAATTTGCCATGTCTTTTTCCCTGTTCATAGTCGTCCCTTTTTAGCGGGAGACCCGGTTTTATTGAAATCCAAAAGGCGCGGACCAGCCGGTCCTGTAAATCTGTGGAGAAAGACTTGAGCGCCTTCGATCAGCTGTACGACTTCAAAAAATCGGGTCTCTGCTGTATCTTATCCAGTTCTTCAAGATACTTGCCGCAGCCTAAGGCGACACAGCTGAGCGGGTCGGCCGCCCTGTGAACCGGCAACTCGGTTTCCTGCCTGATGAGTTCCGGGAAGCCCCGCAACAGGGAGCCTCCTCCGGCAAGGACCATGCCTCTGTCCACAAGGTCTGATGAAAGTTCGGGAGGGGTTTCTTCTAAAACTTGCTTAATAACGTCCACTATGAGCTGGACCGGCTCCATGAGAGCCTGTCTGATCTCTTCTGATGTCACAAGAATCGTTTTAGGCAGGCCTTTCGCCTGATCCCTACCCTTGACCTCTATGGTCTTTTCTTCTTTCAACGGAAAAACCGATCCGATCTGTATCTTCACTTCTTCCGCGGTAGTTTCACCAATAACCAGATTATGCTTTCTCCTAAAATATTGCACTATGCAGTCGTCCATCTCGTCGCCCGCGACGTCCAGCGACTTGGCCACGACCATACCGCCCAGCGAAATAACGGCTACTTCCGTAGTACCGCCCCCGATGTCGCAGATCATGCTGGCATGGGGCTCCGAGACCGGAAGTTCGGAACCGATGGCCGCGGCCATGGGCTCCTCGATAAGATAGACTTCCCTTGCGCCGGCCTGCTCGGCCGATTCCTGCACCGCGCGCTTTTCCACTTCGGTGATCCCCGAGGGGATGCCGATGACTATCCTGGGATGCAGCAGGCTGCGCCTGTTGTGCACCTTCCTGATGAAATACTTGATCATTTCCTGCGTGACTTCGAAGTCCGCGATGACGCCGTTGCGCAACGGCCGCACGGCCACGATGTTCGAGGGGGTGCGGCCCAGCATCAGCTTGGCCTCCGAACCCACGGCCAGCACTCTTCTCTTGTTCTTGTCTATAGCCACGACGGAAGGTTCGCGCAGAACGATACCTTTACCCTTTACGTACACAAGGGTATTGGCCGTCCCGAGATCTATGCCTATGTCGTTTGAAAAGAGGCTGAAGAAATAATCGAAAAACATTTAGTCCACCAGTTTTATTATGGCGATTTCGGTAGCGTCGCCCTTTCTCATTCCGAGCCTGAGGATCCGGGTGCAGCCGCCGGGCCTTTCCTTGTACCTGGGGGCGAGCACGTCGAAAACCTTGTGGTACACGGCCTTGGTCTTTATGACCCTTCTGACCTCCACCCTGCGGCCCAGTTTAGCGTCGTTGATAACGCCTTCCACCACGCGGCGGAGTTCCTTGGCCTTGGGAACGGTAGTCTGGATCTTCTCGTGAAGGAGAAGGCTGGTAGCCATATTGGAGAACATGGCGCGGCGGTGAGAGCCGGTCTTTGAAAGCTTCCTGTGTCCTAAGTTTCTTATCATAAACGGTCCTTGTGGATGTTAGTCCACTTTCATGCCGAGTTCAAGGCCCATCTCTTTGAGCTTATCCTTGATCTCATCCAGGGATTTCTTGCCGAAATTCTTGACGGACAGCAGGTCGGCTTCGGTCTTGCCCACCAGTTCGCCGATGGTGCGGATGCCGGCGACTTTCAGGCAGTTGGAAGCGCGGGAAGAAAGTTCTATCATCTCCACGCCCTGTTCGAGCGCGCCTTTCAGTTCGGCGCCGTTCTCGCCGGTTTCGGCGGCCGCGCCGGCGGCCTTGGCGGGCTCGCCCGCGGCTTCGGCTTCGGGCAGGAAGGGAATGATCGAGCGGCGCAGCAGCGACGCGGTCTTATTCACGGCGTCCGAGGGGGTGATGCTGCCGTCGGTCCATATTTCCAGGACCAGCCTGTCGTAGTCGGTCCGCTGGCCGACGCGGGCGTTCTCCACGTTATAGTGGACTTTCTGTATAGGGGAGAAAAGCGCGTCCATCGGGATGAAATCGGCCGGCAGGTTCATGCGGGCCCTGATCTCCTCGGAGGTCAGATAGCCGGCGCCGCGGGCGACTTCAAGTTCCACTTCGAAGATCGCGCCGGATTCGACGTGCGCGATGATAAGGTCCCCGTTGATGATCTGGACGTTGGCGTTCTCGCGGATGTCCGAGGCCTTGACTTCCTTTTTGCCCTTGACGGACAACAGCAGGGTCTCGGGACCGTCGCCGGTGAGGTGCACGCGGAGTTTCTTGAGGTTCAGGAGGATATTGATGACGTCTTCCTGCACGCCGTTCACGGTGGCGTATTCGTGCCGCGCGCCCTTGATCCTGACCGCCACTACGGCGGCGCCGTCGAGGCTGGAGAGGAGGATGCGGCGGAGCGAATTGCCTATCGTGTGGCCGTAGCCCCTTTCATAGGGTTCGGCGGTGAACTTGGAGTAATTCTCGGTCTTTGTTTTCTCCTCGACATTAATGGCTTCGGGGATAATAAGCTGTTTTGAAAAACTTGACATGTTGTAACTGCCTCCTGGTTATTTAGAGTAAAATTCCACTATAAGCTGCTCGTCCACGCTGATGGACACTTCGCCGCGGTCGGGCCAGCGGGTCATTTTCCCGGTCATGGTGGCGGCGTCCCAGGACAGGAAACTCGGCCTGGGCGCGCCTTTCTCTGCGTTCTCCAGCCCGAGCTTTACCAGCGGAGACTGGGCTTTCTTAGGATCGATGTTGATCGTATCGCCGGGCTTCACCAGGAAGGACGGGATATCCACCTGGCGGCCGTTGACGCGGATGTGCCCGTGGTTGACGAGCTGCCTGGCGGCCTTCATGGAGATCGCGAAACCGACGCGGCGCACCACGTTGTCCAGCCTGACTTCCAGGAAGCGGAGCAGCGCTTCGCCGGTCTTGCCCTTGTCCTTGGAGGCCTTGTCGAAGAAGCGCCGGAACTGGGCTTCGGTGACCTGGGCCATAAGGCGGGCTATCTGCTTTTCGCGCAGGTGCTTGCCGTAGTCGGACATTTTCTTCATGCCGCCGGGGCCGCCGCCGGAGAACTTCTTGTCGCGGCTGGCTTTCTGTTTCTTGTCCACGATGCAATTCGTGGCGCACTTGCTCCCCTTGAGGAACAGCTTCTGGCTTACTTTCCTGCATTTTTTGCAGCTGGGACCTGTATATCTAGACATTCAAAATCTCCTTGAATATTTTCCGGTTACACTCTTCTGGGCTTGGGCGGCCTGCAGCCGTTGTGCGGGATCGGCGTGGTGTCCTTTATAGAGATCACGTGGATGCCGCTGGCGGCTATGGCCCTGATGGCGGTTTCCCGGCCGTTACCCGGGCCGGTCACGAAAACCATCGCCTGCTTAACGCCGTATTCCAGCGCCCTGGCGGCGGCTTTGGAAGACGTTATCTGCGCCGCGAAAGGGGTGCCTTTCTTCGTTCCCCGGAAGCCGTTGGCGCCGGAGGTGGACCACGCTATCACGTTGCCTTTCTCGTCCGTGATGGTCACGATGGTATTGTTGAAGGAGCAGTTGATGTAGACCTTGGCGAAGGTCACGATACCGTGCCTTTTCCTGGCCTGGGGTTTATGCTCGACTTTTTTGTAGGCGTCGGGCGCTGCCTGCTGGGGTTTCTTTTCTTCTGCCATGATAAATTTACTCCTCCTGGTTATTTAGCGGCTACGGGTTTAGCCGGCGCTTTGGCGGCGGAGCCGACGGTCTTCCTTCTGCCGCGGCGGGTGCGGGCGTTGGTCTTTGTCCTCTGACCGCGGGCGGGGAGCATCCTTCTGTGGCGCATTCCCCTGTAGCTGCCGATCTCAACGTGCCTTTTCATGTGGGCGGTGATCTCCCTGCGGAGTTCGCCTTCCACTTTATATTCCTTGGAGATGATCGTGTTAAGGAGACCGATCTGATCCTCGGTCAGGTCTTTGACCCGGAGGGCGGGATCGATCTGGCTTTTCAGTCCTTCCAGGATCTTGGTCGCCAGCGGGCGGCCGATGCCGAAAACATAGGCGAGCGCGATATCGATACGTTTCTCTCTGGGTAAATCCACACCTGCTATACGTGCCATATTTGTTCCTCTTTATTTTTTTTCAAAATCTGCAGCCGCGTCCGCGCTCTGCATTTTGACTTCGAACTACCCCTGCCGCTGCTTGTGGCGGGGGTCTTCACAGATCACCCTGACAACGCCCTTGCGTTTCACGATCTTGCACTTTACGCAAATTTTTTTCACGCTGGCTCTTACTTTCATTTCTAAAACTCCTTTAACTTTTACCCCTCGCTTTGGCCGCTTCGGGCAAAGTGCGGGGATTATTTTTCCCTGTAAACGATCCGGCCTTTAGAGAGGTCATAGGGAGAAAGCTCAAGCTTGACCTTGTCGCCGGGGAGGATCTTTATATGGTTGATGCGCATCTTGCCGGAGATGATCCCGAGAATTATCTTGCCCGGCGCTATTTCAACCCTGAAAGTCGCGTTCGGAAGAGCCTCTTTTACGATCCCTTCCACCTCTATTTTTTCACTGTTTTCTGACATATTTATATATTATACAAAAATAACAAGATTAATTTACACGGCGCTCAGTATCTCGCATCCGTCTTCCGTCACGACCACGGTGTGTTCGAAGTGCGCGGTACAGCTCCCGTCCGCGGAAACGGCCGTCCAGCCGTCGTTCTTTATGACTATCTCCGGCCTCCCCAGGCACACCATGGGCTCTATGGCCAGCGTCATGCCCGGCTTCAGCGTGACCCCCGCGCCCGGCCTCCCGTAATTGGGGATGGAGGGTTCCTCGTGGAGGTGGCGGCCTATGCCGTGGCCGGTGAATTCCCGGACCACCGACATCCCGTTCTCCACAACCACGCTTTCCACCGCGTGGGACACGTCGCCCAGCCTGGCGCCGCTCTTGACCCTGGCTAAAGCCGCCTCGAGGGAGCGCTGCGTCACTTCCATCAGCCGCTTACATTCCGGCTTGACCGCGCCGACCGCGACCGTAATAGCCGCGTCGCCGTAAAAACCTTTATATATCGAGCCCAGGTCCAGACTGACCAGGTCGCCGTCCCGGATAATACGCTTATCGCTGGGGATGCCGTGGACCACTTCCTCGTTTATAGAGACGCAAAGCGTGGCCGGGTACCCCCGGTAACCGAGGAAGGCGGGGGCGGCGTCGCGCTTGCGTATCCCGCTCTCGGCAAAACTGTTAAGCTCCGCGGTAGAGACTCCGGCCCGCACCATGGGCTTCAGCAGCGCCAGGACCTCGGCCACGATCCTTGAGGCCTGCCTCATCAGTTCCAATTCCGCCGGAGTCTTTATCTCTACCATCTTGATCGCGTCCAACCCGACCCTCCGCCGGGACCTGTCCGCCGGCATCTTATCCGAGGTTATTTTTCAGAACGGCCGCTATCTCGGCCGCCACGGCTTCCGGGTCCTTGCCGCCCTTGACCGGATAGAAATTCCCCAGCCCTTTGTAATAGGCCGCCAGGGGCTCGGTCTGGTCCTTATAGACCCCGATGCGGCGCCTGATGACCTCGGGCTTGTCGTCGTCCCGCAGCGTCAGCTTCACGCCGCAGGTGTCGCACACGTCCTCTTTGACCGGCGGCGAGGTAAGAAGATTGTATATCTTCAGGCATTTCGGGCAGGTGCGCCTCGACCCAAGCCTCGCCACCACCGTTTCCTCGTCGATATCCAGAAAGACCACGGCGTCTATGGCCTTCGACTTGGAACTGAGAAAATCATCCAGTCCCTGGGCCTGGTCCACGGTCCTGGGGAAACCGTCGAACAATACTCCTTTGGCCTCGGCGGCGAGTCTGGCCTTGATCAGTTCCAGCACCAGTTTGTCGGGCACCAGCCTGCCCGCCGAGAGATACCCGGTGACTTCCTGTCCGAGCGGGGTCTTTTTAGAGATCTCTTCCCTGAAAATATCGCCGGTGGAGATATGGACGAGGGAGAACTTATCGCTCAAAAGCTTCGCCTGCGTGCCCTTTCCCGAACCCGGATAACCTAAAAGGACTAAATTCATACTCTTCACTCCCCCCTGAGCAAGTGATAAATCCCCCGCGGCGAGAGCGACCGCGCCACCCTTCACCGCCTCGCGTACGGCTTTGTTATTGTCCTACGTTGAACCAGCGCCCTTTTATCTTGGAGTTCTTATAGAACCCTTCGTAGTTCCGCATTATCAGGTGGGCTTCCGTCTGGGCAATGGTGTCCAGAGCCACGCCGACCACGATAAGGAGGGAGGTACCGCCGAAATAGAACGGGACGTTAAGCTTGGCGCGCATATAATCGGGCAGGACCGCCAGCATCGCGACGAAAAGCGCGCCGCCCAGCGTGATCCGGTTCATGACCCATTCGATATACTGAGCGGTGGGATCGCCGGGCCGGATGCCGGGAATGAACCCGCCCCATTTCTTCATGTTCTCGGCGAGGTCCTTGGGATTGATGCTGACGGAATTGTAGAAGTAGCAGAAGAAGACGATGAGCGCGATATACATCAGCTGGTACGAGATATTTCCGTGGTTCATGAAGGACATGACCTTCTGGGCCAGCGGGGAGGTGGGATTGAACTGCGTTATCGTGTAGGGCACGCTCAGCAGGGAGACGGCGAAGATGACGGCGATGACGCCGGACTGGTCAACCTTGAGCGGCAGGAAAGTGCTGACGCCGCCCATCATCTTGCGGCCGACCTGGCGCTGGGCGTACTGTATGGGGATCTTGCGCTGAGCGGTCTCTATCCAGATCACGAGGCCGACGACCAGGAAAACTATGGCCACGATCATGATGCCGGTCAGCAGTGAAATTTCCTCTATCTGTATGAGCTTTATCATGCTCATGACGGCGGCCGGCATGCGGTCCACGATACCCGCGAAGATGATCAGCGAGATACCGTTGCCGATGCCGCGTTCGGTTATCTGTTCGCCCAGCCACATGACGAAGATGGTCCCCGTGGTGAGGGTCAGAACGGTGACGAAATAGAACGCGAAGTCCGTGACCGGGGCTATAGCCGCGCCGCCGGCGGGAGACATCTTGGTGAGCGCGATGGTCAGGCCCATGGATTGGAAAGCGGCCAGGAACAGCGTGAACAGCCTGGTGAACTGGGTGATCTTCTTGCGGCCCGATTCCCCCTCTTTCTGCAGGCGATCCAGCACCGGGAAGATGTGCGCGCCCTGCACGAGGCTCATGATGATGGAGGCGTTGATGTAGGGCATCACGCCCATGGAAAATATGGAGAATTTGCCGAGGGCGCCGCCGGAAAAAATGTCAAGGAAGCCCAGCAGGCTGCCCTGGTTGGCCGCGAAAAGCGCCCGGAGGGCGGCGGTATTTATGCCGGGGATCGGAATAGTTGCGCCGAGCCGGTATACGGCCAGCGCGCCGAGTACGAACAACAGTCTTTTTTTCAGGTCCTGGATCTTGAATAAATCTGTTATTGCTTGCATTTATCAGCCCCTTATTGAGACTTCGACAACGCCGCACGGCCCCGGAGAAAAAGACCGGGGCAATTTACCCGGGAACGGCCTTACTTGCCGGGTTTGCCTTCCGGTTTTTTAGTTTCCGGCTTTTTGGCTTCCGGTGCCGCTTTTACGATCAGCTCGGTCTTGCCGCCGGCTTTCTCTATCTTTTCTTTGGCGGACCCTGAAAAAGCGTGCACCCTGACGGTCAGCTTTTTATTGATGACGCCGTCGCCCAGGACCTTCACAAGTTCGCCTTTTTTTATCAGCCTCTTGGCTATCAGGCTTTCGGGGGTGACTTCGGCCCCGTTCTCGAAATTCTTGTCCAGGATGGAGACATTGGTCCATTCGTAAACGAGGCGGAATCTCCTGTTGCTGAACCCGCTCTTGGGAATGCGGCGCAGGAACGGCATCTGGCCGCCCTCGAAGCCGTCGCGCTTGGAGCCGCCGGCCGTGGAGTTCTGGCCTTTCTGGCCTTTCGTGGAAGTCTGGCCGTGGCCGGACCCCTGGCCCGTGCCGAGCCTTTTTTTCCTGTGGACGGAACCGGGTTTCGGTTTAAGTGTGTGGATAAAAGCCATATCGATATCTCCTTAGCCTGACCTAAATTATTTCTGCGCGCCGCTTTCAACTCCCCTCATCTTAAGGACCTCTTCCCTGCTCCTTAATTTCCGCAGGGCGTCCAGCGTGGCGTATACGGTGTTGAACGCGTTCCTGGAACCGAGATTCTTGGTAAGGATGTTCTTCACGCCGCCGGCTTCGAGGACCGCGCGTACGCCGCCGCCGGCGATAAGACCGGTGCCGCCTACCGCGGGTTTCATCCACACGTGGCCGGCTCCGAAGTAGCCTTCCGCTTCATGCGGGATAGTGGAGCCTTTCAGCGGGAAAGTCATCATGTCTTTGCGGGCGGCCGCCGTGGCTTTCTGGATGGCGACCTGGACTTCGTTGGACTTGCCCAGCGCCACGCCCACGGAACCGGCGCTATCGCCTACGACGACGAGCGCGTTGAAGGAAAATCGTTTGCCGCCCTTGACCACCTTGGTTACCCTGTTAATGGTGACGACGACGGTCTTTTCTTCCGTGACCGGCATGACGTCAAGCTCCAGCACCTCGGCCGCCGCCGCTTTGGGCGAGCCGTCGGCGTTGAGTTCTTTTTCCGTCCTTAACTGTTTCTGGTTTCTAAGCATTATTGATTCTCCTGGTATATTCGGGTGTCAAGGTTATGAGCGCCGGGTTATTAAAAAGGTCCTTTAATACCTTGCCCGCCTCACACCTTCCACCTTCGGTTAAAACTTGAGCCCGGCTTCCCTGGCGGCCTCGGCCAGCGCCTTGATCCTGCCGTGGAATATCCGGCCGCCGCGGTCGAAGCAGACTTCCTTTACGCCCTTCCCGATGGCTCTCTTGGCCACGAGCGCGCCTACGACTTTGGCGCTTTCAAGGTTCTTGCCGGACTTCAGCTTGCCTTTAAGTTCCTTGTCCAGGCTGGAGGCGGCGGCGAGGGTCGTACCCTTCGCGTCATCCACGACCTGGGCGTAGAGATGCTTGTCGCTCCGGTAAACGCTCAGGCGGGGCCTCGTGAAGGCGTTGGCCTGAAGGTTCTTCCTGGTGCGGTCCTTTCTGTACTGGTATCTTTCCCGTTTGCTTATCATATTGGTCTTCCTTTAAGTATCGCTAAAGGCCGTTTGATGCGCATAGCGCTCTATACGGCACAGCCATAGGCTAGTTTATTTCTTCGCCGCACCGCCGCCGGCTCCGGCGGTAGCGCCCGCAGCGGTCTTACCGGCCTTGCGGATGATATGTTCGCCCTGGTACCTTATCCCGGTCCCCTTGTAGGGTTCCGGCCGTTTGATCCTTTTGATCTGGGCGGCCAGGTTGCCGACCAGGTCCTTGTCCACGCCGCTTATCGTCAGGATGG
>Ga0334722_10002235_pt1 | contig 22231 bp, 19 predicted proteins | sample C3_bottom_MG_FD_207210 | JGI IMG/M metagenome (GOLD analysis project Ga0334722, IMG submission 207210) | Sediment microbial communities from Yellowstone Lake, YNP, Wyoming, USA - C3_bottom | ecosystem: Environmental > Aquatic > Freshwater > Lake > Sediment | place: USA: Wyoming | collected... | reverse complement strand
AAAACTTTGGATGAATTATTAAAACAACTTAGAGAAGTAGAGAAAAATGACATGGATTGTTTAAAATATCCCAGATTTAGCACTTATGATGATGCTACGGCTATTTATTTAGAGGTTAGTAAGTAGTAATTACGAATTCAAAGGGAAGAGGTATGATGTGGGAGACAAGCTCGGCTATTTAATGGCAACTGTGGAATTTGCGTTGAAAAGGGATGATATAGGGGATGAGTTCAGGAGGTATCTTTTAAAACTATTGGAAATAAATTAATTTAAATAAATTATTAAAAATTATTAGGAGGTGGTTTAATGAAAGGTTTTAAAAAGTTTTTAAGCCTTGTGATTATTTTTACGTTCTTTACAAGTTTTGTTTTGCCCGTATACGCTACGGAGCCGCAGCCGGATTATAATAAAGCTACTCAAATTGTAGATTTTATGGTGACTAAAATCAAGGATTCGAAGGCTAATCCAGAGGATGTTGCAAGTCTTATAAGCGAATATCTATCGGGAGAGGGCTATAATGATTTTATTGATTTGGTCAAGGATTTGACCGATCCATCTGTTGACCCCAACGGAAGGTTAGCTTATTACGGTGTAAATGAGACTACTATGAAGGCTTTTTTGGACTTTTTAAGGAATACGACTTATAATAAACAATCTTTTATAGACCTAATTAACAATCCCACGGAACAAAAAGAGGGAAACTTAGCTGAGGAATTGGTAGATAATTATCTCAGTACGACGAATATAGGAAATACAAAGATAAACTATATGCTCGGGAAAATCTATACTTTAATGAATATGGGTTCTTTAATAGAAGCCCTCGGTGGAGTAGTTACATACAATGGAATCGATTTTTCCATGTCCGACAGCCAGTTTAATAATTTTATGACCGCAATCAATTCATTGGTTCTTCGAAATGATATTCAGAATACCGGTGCTGTTAAATCTGCTATTAACGATTTTATTTCTTCTTTAAATGAGAGAACCTCCAATGAGAAAAGAGGAGCTGTTGTTTTCTTGAAGCTTTTCGGTTTTGTTAACGATACAAGCTCTTTCGGTGATAGAGGAGGTCTTATACCGCCTGGGGAGACCGTTGAGGATATTATAAAGGATATAGACAAGGCTGTATCGAGCGGGAATGTGAATAATTTTGTAAAGGGAATAGAGAATCTAAAGGAAACTTTGGAGTCCAAGATAGTAGCTTCTAACCAATCCGAAGCTGAAAAGAAGGCTAAAGAGTATCTGGAAATAGCGGAAGATGTTCTTTCAAAGAGTATAATGTTTATCAATAATCAGAATGTATATTTTGAAGATGCGAAAAAATCTGTTGAAAAGGTTTTGGAACTTCAGGACAAGGTTGTAAGTACCATTAGGTCCATTGAGAATTTGGATAATGTGAAGAAGTCGTTACTAATTGAGAAGGAAAAATATGAAATAGCGGATATGGTAAATAAACTTCTGGAGAAGCAGGCTGTAAAGCTATCCGTACAGGTAGTTAATAATATGGCAACGGCCGATGTCAAATGGTCGGATATTTCCGGAAATATAGATAAGTTTACAAATATAGATAGTATTCTTGATAATGTCAAGGATAGTACACTTAAGAAGGCTTCAAGATATATAGACAAGGCTGCCGTTGTAAGTGTTCCAACCACACAAGCAAAGGAAATAGAGGTATCCGTACCTAAGGAAGTATTGAATTCGAGTATAGACAAATTGGCTTTGTTGACCGAAAAAGGCAAAGTAGTTCTTCCATTGAAGGATTTCGACAAAAATGAGAATGTAAAGGTTATAATCAAGGATGTAGATGTCAAAACTAATTATAAAGTACTGGTAAAACCGCTAGAGATTAAGGTGATGTCCGGTAATAATGAGGTTGCTGAGTTTAAGAATAGCGTGAAACTGGAATTTGAGTTGGACAATCTTAATGATGTTGATAAGGATTTAATTGCAGCGATTAAGATAAAAGAGAATGGAGAAGAAGAATTGATACCGGTAAGGTATATAGAGACGGGTAACAAAGTGGTTGTTATGAGGCCTTCTCTGAGCGTTTATTATATAACCGAGTATGTAAAAGATTTTAAGGATGTTGAGAAAGGGTCTTGGTATGAAAAGGATGTAAAAGTAGCTTCGGCAAAGAATATAGTTAAAGGATATCCTGATGGGACCTTTAAGCCCGATGAAAAAGTTACAAGAGCGGAGTTCTCCAAGATGATTGTTAATGCTTTTGGCTTAAAGGATACTGGAGATAAGCCAATGAAGTTCAAGGATGTAACCGAAAAGGATTGGTACTACGGTGCGGTTTCTACACTTTATAATCTCGGAATAGTTAACGGTAAATCCGAGGATAAATTTGATCCAAATGCTCCTATAACAAGAGAAGAAATGGCTAAGATAATGGTAGGAACCCTTATAAAATTGGGCTATATATCCGATTCCGATAAGATAGATTTATCCAATTTTACGGATGCATCCAAGGTTTCGGATTGGGCTAAGAAATATGTATCCATTGCAGTTTCAGAAGGATTGGTAAACGGCATGGGTGATAATACTTTTGCTCCAAAGGACGGTACAACAAGGGCTCAGGCAGCAACCATTGCACTAAGAGCTTTTGATAAATAGAATGGATACAGCCCTTCCATAAGGAAGGGCTGTATATATAATTCAGAAGGTGGTTTTGTGAAAAAGAGAAAGTTGATTTATATTGTGACCATTTTTTTGATTGCTTCTGTAATCCTTTTTTATTTTGCTTTCGAGAACCTATTTAAAATCTTTTTTACACCTGACATAGTAAAAAATATAGCGGAGTTTGAGAAAAATAACAACGGAAGTGGCGATATTGTTAAAACTGAGTCAGGTAGTAGTAAAAATAAAACTGTTTCGGAAAATAAGGGTTCCAGAGCCACATCAAAAAACCAGAAAACCAGTGAAAATCCGGGGAATGTGAAGGAAGAGGTAAAAACGGGTAGCGAACTACAAAATGATATTAGAGATTTAGAAAAAGCTGCAGGTAACGTATCTGTAATGGATAAGCTGGAAGTTTCGAAAATAGTCCTGTCTGCGCTGACAAAAGAAGAGATAGAAGAGCTTATAAAGTTATATAGGGAAGGTAAATCTACTGAAGCAATATCCAAAGCCAAATATCTCCTAAAGAGCAGATTAAATAAAGAACAAATTGAAAAGTTAAAGGAGATTTATAATAAATACTTTTAGGTCATAAACTTTCATAATTCGACATAAATTTAGCCGATTAAGGAGGAATTTTTTCTTTTTTGTAGAAAGAAGAATATGAATTTTTATGACTTTATTGAATAATTTTTGACAGCAAAGGAGTGTTTGGCGTGATAGATATTCACAGTCACATTCTCCCCGGATTGGATGATGGAGCCCATGATATTGAAACAACTTTGAAAATGGCAGAAATAGCGGCAGCGGACGGAATAAAGAAGGTGATAGCAACTCCTCATTTTATTTCTAAAGAAAAGGAAATGGAGAAGGAACTAATTTTGGAAAAAGTCGAGGAAATAAATAATATTTTAATAAATGAGAATATACCTCTTGAAATATTACCCGGGCAGGAGGTATTCATAACACCGGATGTTCCGGAATTATATGAACAAGGGAAGATTTTGAGTCTTTGTAACAAAGGGAAATATATTTTGCTGGAACTTCCCATGATGAGTATTCCTGTGTATACCAAAGAAGTAATTTTTAATTTGAATTTAAAAGGAGTAAAGACCATAATAGCCCATCCGGAAAGAAATTATGAGATAATTAAGGATTTGGACAAGTTAAATGAATTGGTTGAGATTGGAGCTTTGATTCAGGTCAATTCTCTAAGTCTTCTTGGTATTTTTGGGAAGGAAGTGAAGGATACGGCATTAAAAATTCTGAAAAGGAGATATGTTAGTTTTATAGCTTCTGATTGTCATACTGCAAGATCGAGGTCTCCAAAATTGAAGGGGCTTTTGAACATAATGGAAGAAAAGGAATTTATAAAATACTGCCGTGAAAATCCATTAAAAATTTTAAATAATGAAGATATTGAGACGGAGAGGAATTACGGAGTCAAAAAGGAAAATGGATTTTTTAGGAAAATATCTGCTTTCTTCGAGTTTTTTTAATACTACGGTAACGGTGAAATTGTTCTAAGGGGGGAAGCTTATGGAGGAGAAAGTTTTTGAGGAAGAGATATCCATTAGGGATTTATTCCTCGTTATAAAAAATAGGTATAAGGTAATAGTGTTGATAACACTTATTGCGGTTTTGGTTTCGGTACTAATCACCTTTTTTATTTTAAAGCCGGTTTATGAATCCTATACTACTATAATGGTAGGTAAGCCTAAACAGAGTATAATAAGCCAGAATAATACCATTACATATCAGGAAGTGCAGACCAACAGACTTTTGGTATCTACTTATGGAGAAATAGCAAAGAGCAGGACCGTCTTGGATGAGGTTATTAAAAATTTAAATTTAAATACAACCCCTGATTTGCTAAAAAATAAGGTTAATGTAAGCTTGGTTAAGGATACCGAAATAATTCAGATAAAGGTTCAGGATAACGATCCTCAAAAAGCCGCATTGTTATCCAATGAAATTGCGAAAACCTTTGCGAGACAGGTTGTTAAAATAATGAATATAGAGAACGTGCAGATTATCGATGAAGCGATTCCAAATTATAATCCTATAAAACCCAGGCCGTTTTTAAACATTACCCTCTCATTTATACTCGGTTTAATGTTAGGGGTTTTCGTCGTATTTATACTTGAATACCTTGATACCAGCATAAAAACCCCGGAGGATATAGAAAAATATTTAGGATTACCAGTATTGGGAATTATTCCTGATACCGAAAAGGGGGAAGTAGCATAAAATGAAGGCATATAAAGAACCGGTTCTTTTTGTAACTGATGACCCCAAATCGGTAATTTCGGAGACCTTTAGGGTATTGAGGACCAACCTTCAGTTTTCGAGTATAGATAAACCTTTGAAAAAAGTTTTGTTTACAAGCAGCATGCCTAATGAGGGCAAAAGTACGGTTATTTCCAATTTAGCCGTGACCATTGCACAGAACAATTCTAAGGTTTTGCTTATAGATGCTGATTTAAGGAGACCTACCCTTCATAAGCTGTTTTTCTTGGAAAACTATAAGGGTATGTCAAACCTTTTAGCTGAAAACCTTCCTTTGGAGTCCGTGATAATTAGTACAAACATCAAAAATTTAGATATAATAACAAGCGGTCCGACACCGCCTAACCCAACTGAAGTTCTAAGTTCTACGAAAATGAAAAATTTTATAGAAAATGTGTCCACTTTATACGATATGGTACTTATTGATTCGCCGCCCGTAAACAGTGTTGCCGATGCATCCATACTTTCGGCATATGTTGATGGTGTTATATTGGTAGTAGAAGCGGGCGTAACCGATAGAGATGCGCTTATGTTAGCTAAAAGGCAGCTTGATAAGGTAAATGCAAAGATTTTTGGTGTGGTTCTGAACAAGGTAAAAGAAAAACATTCTCCGCATTATTATTACTACTATTATTATTACGGGCAGGATGATTCTAAAATAAAAGGAAAGAGAAGGAAGAAAAAATAAAAATCTATGACATTTTAGGCCGGTTCTTTATGCTGGCCTATTAGTTTTTGCGATTTTTAAATAGGACAAGCATTTTTGTGATTTTTTGATATAAAATGTCGAAATTTGATAATTTTGGTTTTACATTGTTATTTATTACCGTTTTTTGAGTTTGATATTTTGAATTTTTTGGTATATCATATATACTAACCTTACAGGAGTTTGGAGTAATTTTTCCATTATATTCGAAGCTAAAGTTTTGGAGAGCTTCGTGTAATGAAAAATTACTCTTTTTATTTTGAAGGGGGAGATGAGAATGGTTAAGGTTCTCATTATGGCCGGAGGAAGGGGAGAGAGATTTTGGCCTAAAAGCAGGAAGGAAAATCCCAAGCAATTTTTGAGTTTAAATGGCAACGGTTCCCTTATACTGGATACCGTAAACAGGATAAAGGGTTATGTGAGTTATAGGGATATTTACGTTGTAACCTTGAAGGAATATGAGGAAAGGATTAGAAAGCTGATACCAGAGATACCCCAAAACAATATCATAGTTGAGCCCGTGGGGAAGAATACGGCTGCATGTATAGGTCTTTCACTTCTTCATATGAGAGATGTCTCCGATCCCACCGTTATCGTGCTTCCATCCGATCATTACATTTCGGACAACCGTTCTTTCGTTTCCACTTTGAAAAAGGCTGTAGAGGTTTCTGAAAGGGTTCCGGATACCGTAATTACAATAGGCATAAGGCCTACAAGGCCCGAGACCGGTTACGGTTACATAAAGAGGAAGAAGGAGAAGGTGTATTTAAATACAGCCTATGCTGTGGAGCGGTTTGTGGAGAAGCCCAAATTCGAGACTGCACTTTTCTATTTAAGAAGCGGTGACTACCTCTGGAACAGCGGAATATTTATTTTTAAAAAATCCACCATGGAAAAAGCGTTGAAGGAGTACATGCCTTCCCTTTGGTCCGGGCTTGTCAGGATAAGGGAGGCTATGGGGAGGGAAGATTTTAAGGAGGTTCTGGAGAGGGAATATTCGAAGTTTGAGAATATCTCCATCGACTACGGCGTTATGGAGAAATACTCGAATATTGCGGTTATCCCTGCGGCCTTCAGCTGGGATGACCTCGGCTCCTGGAGGTCTTTGGAGAGGATTATGGACAAGGATGAGGACGGAAATGTGATTTTGGGGAATGTGGTGTGTGTTGATACCAAAAATTCCATAGTGGAGAGCAACGGAAGGCTGGTTGCCCTTGTGGGCGTTGAGGACATGATTGTTGTGGATACCCACGATGCCGTTCTGGTTTGCAGAAAGGACAGGGATCAATCCATAAAGGACCTTTTGAAGGTTATAAGGGAGAGGAATTTTTACCATCTTCTTTAAAAGGAGGTTTGAGGCGTGAAGATAGGGATATTATCTACCTACCCTCCGCGGGAATGCGGCATTGCATCTTTTTCGAAGGACCTTCGGGATAATCTTGTGAATTTGAATATTGACGTTAGTGTTTTTGCCATAGATGATGCGGGTCTTGAATACGGTGATGAGGTGGTATACGAGCTCAATCAGTATGAAAGGGAAGGTTATTTAGGATTGGCTAACTTCGTAAGTGAGAGCGATATTGATTTGGTTATAGTCCAGCATGAATACGGGATTTTTGGCGGCGACGACGGTGCATACGTCCTTGAATTCACCGGAAATTTAAAGAAACCCTATATACTTTGCACCCATACCGTTCTTCCGGAGCCTTCTTTCGGGCAGCATTCGGTTCTTGAGGAGCTCGGAGCCAGAGCTTCAGCTGTCGTCTGCATGACCGAAAGGTCCAAAAAGCTTCTTGTTGATGTCTACGGGATTCAGCCTCATAGAATCCATATAATCCCCCACGGAGTTCCCAATTTTACGAAAAAGGATAGGGATTTATTGAAAAATGCCTACGGTTTTTACGGTAGGACGATAGTTTCCACCTTCGGTTTTGTTGGGCCGGGTAAGGGCCTTGAAATCGGTATAAAAAGCATAGCCCTTCTTAAAAAGAAACATCCCGAAATATTATACCTGATTCTCGGAGAGACTCACCCCAACATCAAAAGGCGTGAGGGCGAAGCCTACAGGGACTCTTTAAAGAATCTTGTGGAGTCCCTCGGGCTTTCGGAGAACGTCTTTTTTGTGGACAGGTACCTATCGGTTGAAGAAATAGGGGACTACCTTTATATGACCGATGTATACCTTACTCCCTATCCGAACCCCCATCAGGCGGTAAGCGGTACCCTATCCTATGCCCTCGGATGCGGGAGGGCAATAGTATCCACTCCTTATGATTATTCCATTGAGATGCTTGCGGAGGGCAGGGGCCTCGTTTCCAAATCCAGAAGTCCCGAGGAGCTTTCCAAACTTATAGACAGGGTGATTTCCAATCCGATTTTAAAAAATAGCCTCGAAAGGCAAGCGGGAGCTTTTGGAAAGAACATGCTCTGGAAGAATGTTGCGCTGAGTTATAAGTACCTCTTTAAGACGCTGGTATCCGCGGATAAGGTGGAGGCTCTCCTCAGGCTTTAAAGGAGGGAATTATATGGTTTATAAACATCTTGTTAGGCTCACCGATGAAAAAGGCATAATTCAGTTTTCAAAAGGGTTCGAGCCCGATCCTATGAGCGGATATACCGCCGATGACAATGCGAGGGCTTTTCTGGTGGCCCTTAATATGAAAAATAGAAAGGGAATAAGTCTTTCCAAAATATATTTAAATTTTTTAAAAGAGGCACAGAGAAGGGATGGAACCTATTTCAACCTGCGAATAGGAAAGAGGTTTTATAAGGACCTGGATTCGGAGGATTCGGTGGGTAGGGTTTTTCTCGCCCTTTCCTACGGGCTCCTGTCCGAGGAGGAAGGTATAAGGAGGGTTTCCAAAGCCCTTCTTTTTAAAACCCAACCTGCGGTTTTGAAGTTGAAATCCCCCAGGGCGGTTTCCTATGTCCTTATTGCTTTATGTAATCTTATGACAGTGGAAGGGAGCTACAGGTATTACCTCAGGGCGAGGGATATTGCCTATTATCTTGTTAACCTTTATAATAGAAATCGTTTTCAGAACTGGTATTGGTTTGAGGAGGTTTTGACTTACTGTAACGGTGTTTTACCCCATTCTCTCTTTTCTTTTTATATGGTAAGCGGTGACAAATCGGTCCGTAGGGTTGCGGAAGAAAGCCTTGGTTTCATGGTGGAGTCCCTTTTTAAAAAAGGTTATCTTTCGGTTGTAGGAAATAAGGGCTGGTGGAGAAGGGGAGCGAAGATTTCCCTATACGATCAGCAGCCCGTTGATGCGGCTTCCACTTCCTTGGCTCTTCTTCAGGCCTTTCTCGCCTCGGGAAAAAGGGATTATCTTAAGCTTTCCTATCTTGCCTATCAGTGGTACTGGGGAGTTAATATAAATTCGGTTCCGCTTATTGATTCGGCTACCTTCGGATGCTATGATGCTATAACTCCGAAGGGAGTTAATAAAAATCAAGGAGCGGAAGCTTTAATTTCTTATCTTATAACCAAGCAGGCATTGGAGGAAGTCATGAAAAAAAATAGAATTAAATATTGTATTCCTGCTGTTTGATTTTTTTATGGGGAGGGGAAGGTTTTGGCACTTCTTTTCGGTGAAAGGGAGGTTATTTTTTCGAATATAGTAAATGAGGTTCTGGAATACCATTCCTTTAAGAAGATTTCCTATGTTTTTAAGGAAATAGCAAAGGCACTTTTTGAATGTGCGGTTCTTGATGAAAAATACTGGATCAAAAGGCCGAGGCTTTTTAGATGTCCAGACGTGTTTTATGGTGCTGAAAAAGGTGTTCTGCCTGAATATCCTTTAAATGTTTGGGAAATAATTTCGAGCTTCAGAAAAGGTTTTGAATACTATTCTGAACTGTATAAAATGCTTCTGCCGGATAAATTATGGGCATATCTTAATGAGAAATCCAAGATGAGCCTGGACGATTTTGAATTTGAGTCGAAATATTTTGCCGAGGGCGTTTTACGGTTATTTCTCGCCTACAGGTTCGGCGATTTTGTTCAAAAAGAAGATTTGAAGGAAGCACTTTGTGTTTTGTATATGGGAAGGCTCGCCGCCTTCATAAAGGAGATGGAGCATATAAAAGGCGCCTTTGGAGACCTTGAATATTTCGATTTTGAGGATAGGATTTTGGATTTGAGCTATAGCTCAAAAAGAAGGTCAAGAGAGGATTATTTGAAATTTACGGAAGAGTTTTTTGCGCTGTGGAATGATTATAGATGCGGCAAGTCGGTCTGTGAACTGCCCCAGGTTGAAAGCCTGGAATATATAGCGGGTATTCCTGTTGTAATTTCAAAGGAGATACCTAAAAGGGACGGGACAAAAATATATACAGGCCCTATTTTTAAGGAGCTTGTGGATACTTATAAGAATAGATTCTATTCTTTTATTGAGCGGATATTTGACGGCAAAAAGCTTACAACAAAGGAGGAATATCTTAAGGATTTTAACGACATCCTTCTTTCCCTTAATGAAAAAATTGATAAGGTTTTTCCGGGAGAACTATCAAAAAAAGAGGATGTGGAGGCATTTTTAAAGAGCCTTTATAAATATGCAGGACCGCAAAAAGTTATGGCATTGACAAGGGATTTTGTCGAGAAGGTTATATACAGTTTTCCTCCGGAGAATACATTGCTAAGAATGGGGACCACTTTTGTTAAAGAGATGCTGTCTCAGGGAAATCCGCACCTTCTTTTTACATATGTGATGTACGGTGAGGACGAGGGTTACCTTGAGAGACTTATGTCCTGGATGAAGGACGGCCTCCGCATAGAGGTTCTGGAAGATAGGGAGATGAATATTTTTGTTTATGATGCTGATGTTCCTCATAATGTAGGTTTGGTGGAACCAATAACTTATGAACCCTTTTCGGGTTCTATCGTTGTCTCGGTTTTGCCGAAGGGTACTGGCGGAAGTTACCCGAAGCTCTATTATTTTCTTAACTTTTTAAAGGCTTTGGCCGAAGCCGAAATATATCGCGAAATGTGGACTCTTTATAAAGAAGAGAAAAAGGAATTCGGTAGGCGGGTTGTGAATTCCTGTAATAGGTATTCTTCCTGGGAAGCTTTTTCGGTAAAAAGCGTTCTGGAGAATTTAAAGCATCAAAGGGTTTTCGAGATTCTTGGCAGACTTTCACAGAGATTTTTGGAAGAAGGGATGGATCTCGGATTTCTATTAAAGAAGGTAATGGAGGGCTATTTTATCGGCTTTAACCTAAAAGAAGGAATCTTTTTCCCCTGCTCTGTTTATACCTGGGCCGATTACAGCTTTAGGGGAGGGAAGGGAATTCCTACGCCTTTTTCCGTGAGGGTTGAAAGGGATGGTTTTAATACCTCGCTTGTCATAAAGCTTCTAAAAGAAAGCGGGTATGGAGAGGATGTATTGAAATACGGCGTTTATGACCTTATAGGCAGAAGCGGTCACGACATCGATGTTCTTTCGGAATTTTTATATATCGAAGAACATAAAGGAATCCTTTTGAGGCAGGAAGCTGCTTTATGGCCGGCAGCCGGAGTTCTTGTGCGCTATGATGGGAATCCGATTTTAAAGCCTATACCCGAGCATTACTGGGAGTCAAAATATGTTCTTAACTGTGCTTCTGTCCATATTGACGGAAGGGTATACCTTTTATACAGGGCTTTCGGAGAGGACGAGGTCTCCAGGATAGGCCTTGCGGTTTTGAGAGATGGCTTAGAAGTGGCCGAAAGGCTTGATTACCCCATTTTTTCTCCTTCGGAAGCCTACGAGAAGAAGGGCTGCGAGGACCCGAGAGTTGTGCTTTTGGACGGAGAGCTTTTTATGTTCTATACCGCTTATGATGGGATAACAGCGCAGATTGCGGCTGCGTCTATTAAGGTTGATAATTTTTTGAAGAAGGAGTTTTCCTGGAAGAGAAAAGGACCCGTTTTTCCAAACATATGGAATAAGGATGCCACATTGTTTCCCGAAAAAATTGGCGGCAAGTTTTATATGCTTCACAGGCTGGAGCCGAGCATATGGATATCCTGTTCGGAGGATTTAACTTTTCCATGGAATGATAAGGAACAGAAGATTCTAATAAGTCCGAGGCCGGGCCTCTGGGATTCCTTAAAGGTCGGTGCGGGTGCTCAGCCCATAAAGACCAAATACGGCTGGCTCATTATATACCACGGTGTGGATGATATGTTGGTGTACAGACTGGGAGTCCTCCTTCTGGATTTAGAAAATCCCGAGATAATTTTATATAGGTCGCCGAATTCCGTTCTGTGGCCGGAAGCCCTTTATGAAGTCGGAGATAAGAAGAGCTGGGTTAAAAATGTGGTCTTTACCTGTGGTGCCGTTAACCTTGAAGGCAAGGAACTTTTGGAGGATGAGGATGAGATAGTGGTTTATTACGGTGCTTCGGACACCTATATATGTGCGGCAAAATGCAGGATTTCGGAACTTCTGCCGGATGCCGTAAGGAAGCTTTAGAATTTACTGAGAAGTATTTTAGAAGGGAAGGGCTTGAGGTATAATTGAAGAAAAGGGGGTATATAAAAATGATGGAAGAAAGGATATTAGGTATATTAAAGGACATACAGGTGGATATTAAGGGCTTAAAGGAGGATTTTAAGGATATAAAAGATGACGTCAATGGTTTGAAAAAGGATGTAAGCCTTCTTAAAGATGAAGTCAATGGTTTAAAGAAGGATGTCAGCGTTCTTAAAAATGACGTTAACAGCTTAAAGAAGGATGTCAATGTCCTTAGAGATGATATCAATAGTTTGAAAAAGGATGTTAACGGCTTAAAAGAAGATATGGCCTTTGTTAAAACACAGCTTAAGGAGCACGGGCAGATTCTCTCGGCGTTGCAGACCGCAGTTCAGTTCCAAAAAGCCGATATCGAGAGCATAAAGATGGATGTAGCCGAACTAACCGGAGAGGTAAAAGAGATTAAGGGTGAGCTCAAGGAAATAAAAGCTGAAATTCAGGACCTCAAGGATGCCAACGAATCCCTTTTTGAGATGTACGGAAAGCATGAAGCGGAGATAAGGACAATGAAGAGGCGTTTTGTAAAGGATGGAGTTGCAGGGTAGCAAAAATCAGTGGGATAAAATATAATAGGTTATATAGCAAATCTTTGGGGGGAGGCCAATTGAAGATTCTCGTTACAGGCGGAGCAGGATTTATCGGGAGCAATTTCATAAGGTATATGATTAAAAATTACGACTATAAAATAATAAACCTCGATAAATTGACCTATGCCGGAAATCTTGAAAATCTTAAGGGCATAGAAAACCATCCCAATTATAGGTTTATCAAAGGGGATATAGCGGATAGGCAATTGGTAGACGAGATTTTCAAAGAAGGAATAGATTTTGTGGTAAACTTTGCAGCGGAATCCCATGTGGATAGAAGCATAGAAGACCCCGAAATTTTTTTGAAAACCAATGTAATGGGGACGCAGGTTTTATTAGATGCGTCTAAGAAGTATGGCACCAAAAAATTTATACAGATTTCCACGGATGAAGTATACGGTTCCCTTGATAACGGCGGATATTTTACCGAAGAAACACCACTTTCTCCCAATAGCCCCTATTCTGCGAGCAAGGCTTCCGCAGATTTATTAGTAAGAGCCTATTACAAGACCTACGGTCTTCCCGTGAATATAACCAGGTGTTCCAATAACTACGGACCTTATCAGTTTCCCGAGAAGCTCATTCCCCTGATGATAATAAATGCGCTTTCGGATAGGGAACTGCCGGTTTACGGCGATGGGCTTAATATAAGGGATTGGCTTTATGTGGAAGACCACGTGAGGGCTATAGATATGGTTCTTCATAGAGGGAGGATAGGGGAGGTCTATAATATAGGAGGAAATAATGAGAGAGCTAATATAGAAGTCGTAAAGCTAATATTAAAAGAACTGGGAAAGCCTGAAAGCCTAATAAATTTTGTAAAGGATAGGCCGGGGCACGACAGGAGATATGCCATAGATGCGACCAAGATAAAAAAGGAGCTTGGCTGGGAGCCCAAGGTGAAATTCGAAGATGGCATTAAGATGACCATAAAATGGTATATAGAAAATAAAGACTGGTGGCAGAACATTATTTCGGGCGAGTATAAAGAATATTATAAAAGAATGTATGGGGAGAGGTAGGCAGCCTGCCAAAAGTGCAGGTTTTTTATTTTTTATATCAACAGAAATATATAAAAGGACATATAATGGTTATATAAAAATAAACTGGGGGGTTTTTAAAATGAGAGTTGGTATTCTATATGATAATATAAGCGGAAATACGGGCGATGTTGCAATAGGTATAAGCGTTAAAAAGATTTTGAAGGAGTTAAAAGTGGAATTTGAAGAACTTGTTCCCGGAAGGTCAAATCCCTCAGATTATAAGACTATAATTATTGGTGGTGGGCATTTATTGAGGCCGAGTCCCGATGCCTATTATGATAGTTTTAAAGTTAAGGGCATGCATATTTTAAATGCAGTGGGTGTGGTGGGCTATCCCGATGATTTGCATTACCTTAATGAGTATTTATATGTTACCTTTAGAAGTAATGGAGATAAAAACAAGGTATCCTATATTAAAAAAGATTGCTATGTGGTTCCATGCACTTCGATGCTTTTGGAGGATATAAAAGAGGTTCCTGTAAAAATTGAAAAACCGTGTGTAGGAATTCATCTGCTGCCGAATCAGTTTTCAGCGGAAGACGAAATAAAATTCAGAAATTGGATTAGCCGTCTTCCGTTTATGGTATACTTCATACCAATAACCCATTATAATAACGATTATTCATATCTTGAAAAATTGAGCAGGAATATGAAAAATGTCGAGCTTCTTCCCAAAATGGGGGCTTTGGAGATTTTTACAATCATCGGGAAGTTTAGTTTTTTTATAAGCTGTTCTTTGCATGGGGCAATTTTTGCCTTTGTTCACAATGTTCCATTTATATTGTATGATACCGAAAAAATGCGTTTTTTCCTTGAAGACAGAAAACTCAGCAGGTATTTATTTTCGTCTCTTGAAGAAATGATGAGATTGTTTGATAATTTAGTCAAAAATCCTCCCGATTATTCGAAAAAATTGGAGCTGGATAAATTGGTATTAAGAAATCATATAAAAAATATTAAGGAAATTGTCGGTTCAATCCGATAATTTTTATAGAAGAATATACATTGGTTGAGAGGGATTTTATGGTTTCTGTAGGCCCGATTAAGTATACCCTTGATATTAACTTTAATTTTGGTGAAATAGGAATAAAAACCCAGAACGCAAAAATCGATTTAAAAATTCCCAATGTGTCGAATAATTTTGAGATTTCCCGGGAAATGCCGAAGTTGGATGTAAAATTTACCTATCCTGATTTGAAGATTGACCTATCAAAGCCCTTTTCGGAAATCGGTCTTATGAAATTCTATGACCTTGCTGCCTTAGAAGCAAATAAAGGAAGGGAAAATGCCGAAAATTACATCGAAAAAAAGGTTCAGGAAGGAAGGATGTTTGCCAAAATAGAGCAAAAAATTCCAGTCTTCAAAATAATAGGCGATGAAGCCTTCGGAAAGGAATATGACTTCAATGTGGATTTAATACCGAAATCAAGGCCGGAAATGAAACTTGAAGAAGGAAAGGTCTACACCGATTTTATCCCGGGGGGTGTAAGGGTCAATTTAAATTACGAGATGATTGAACTTAATTATGAAAGGCCGAAGATGAAAATATTTATGGAGAGGAATCCCTATATAAAAATCAGGGCAATTCCGATTGAAAATAAGGTGGACGTGAAATTGTGAGATAAATTATTTTTAAATGGCAAAATATAGAGAAAAAACGAATTATTTAGAGAAAATAAGAAAATATCAAAAATAATTTGTTTTTTTTATTCTAAATATTATTTGATATATTTCGATAATCTATTGTGAGAATAAAATTTCGGTCCGGCCGGCCGAAAAAACTTGCAGGGATGCAAAATAAAAATCAGGGAGGATGGTTTAAATGAGAATTAACCACAATATAAGCGCGTTGTTTGCATACAACAGCTTGCAGAAGACCAATAGCAACATGGACAAGACTTTGGAAAAACTTTCTTCGGGTTTAAGAATCAACAGAGCTGGCGATGATGCTGCAGGTCTTGCTATTTCCGAGAAAATGAGAGGACAAATTTCCGGTCTAAACCAAGCGGCAAGAAATGCTCAGGATGCTATTTCACTAATTCAAACGGCTGAAGGTGCATTAAACGAAACCCACAGCATACTTCAAAGAATGAGAGAGCTTGCGGTTCAAGCTGCAAACGATACTTATACATCCGAAGACAGATCCAAAATAAAGGACGAATTATTACAACTTAAGAGCGAAATTGACAGAATAGCAAGCCAAACAGAATTCAATAAACAAAAATTATTAACCGGAAGTTTTGCAAATAAACTCTTCCATATAGGTGCAAACAGTGGTCAAACTATTTCACTGACTATAAACGCTATGTATGCTAGTAAATTAGCTACAGGCTTAACTACAAGTAAGATAAGTGCTATAGCTGGTTCGAGTGGACAAACTATTGCAGAATCTCTTATTACAATTATAGATAATGCAATTACCAAGGTTTCCGAAGAACGTTCCAAGCTCGGTGCAAGTCAAAACAGGTTAGAACATACCATCAATAACTTAAGTACTGCAGCTGAAAACCTCACAGCAGCTGAATCCCGTATCAGAGACGTTGATATGGCTGCAGAAATGATGAACTTCACAAAATATCAGATCTTAGCTGAAGCAGGCAATGCAATGCTTGCACAGGCTAATATGAAGCCACAATCGGTATTGAAGTTATTGGGTTAATAGAGTGAAAATCGGTCGGCTGACTTTGTCGGCCGACCGATTTGAATTTTAATAATAAGGTGGTATGTATGAAGATAAATAACAATACTGATAATTTTTATATAAAGAGTTTAGATAGCAGATATATAATGACAACCAGAGAGAGAGAGAATAACGGACAAGATAACTCAAAAGTTTTGGATAATGAAATTAATGGAAACGGTTTTATGGAATTAAAAGATGCTTTAAAAAAGGTTAATGATACTATTAATATATTTGATAAGAGATACCACTTTTTAATTGATGACAAAACAAATCGTATTGTAGTTCAAATAATAAATAAGGAAACCGGTGAGGTAATCAAGGAGATACCACCGGAAGAGGTTTTAAAACTGGCAGCGAGGATAAGAGAATTATTAGGTCTTTTTATAGATGAAAGAAGGTGAGGGTATGAGAATATTGGGTCTTGTTTCGGGGCTTGACGTTGATACTCTGGTTTCTCAACTCATGAGCATTGAAAGAAGACCTTTAAACCAGTTGGAAGAAAGAAAGAGCTCGTATGAACTTAAGAAAGAGCTCTGGCAGGATATAAATACGAGTTTGGTTTCATTGAAGGGTTCTATGGATACCTTGGCAGCACAAAGCGTGTATGACTCCAAGAAGATGATTATAGGTGATCAAAGTGTGTTGACGGCAACCTATGATTCTACTGCTGCCATATCTAAATATGAAGTCAATATAACTGCGTTGGCGAAATTTTTAACCATTACAAGCGATAGACAGACGGATATTAATGCAGCTCTGGGATTAAGCGGAACTTTTAACATCGGTGACGGAACCAAGACTTCTACTCCCATATCTATCTCTGCTACGGATTCCTTGACAAGTATAATGAATAAAATCAATGTTGCAACCGATGCCAGCGGTAATAGGATTAACGTTGAAGCTTCCATTGTTGATAATAAGCTTATTTTAAAAGGTGTTACCGCAAATGACAACATTGTTATAACTAATGATACGAATGGAATTTTTGTGAGCTTGGGGGTTCTTAATCCTGACTTGACTTTTAAAAATAAATTAAATGATGCAAGTTTAGGGTCTATGACAATAAATGGTTTGACTGTAAATTTTGCACAAAACAGCGAGTTGAGAAATATAATTCCCGGTGTGACCTTAAACCTTTTAAAAGTTGGTTCAACTACTCTTGAGATTCAAAAAGATGTTGATGCTGTTGTAAATGCTGTGAAGGATTTTATTAATAAGTATAATTCTTTAATGGATTTAGTAAATCAGCGTTTATCGGAAAAACCCATAGAAAACCCGGCAAATGATAGTGAAAGAAAAATTGGGCTTTTGAGGGGAGACTTTAATCTTATAAGCATAAAGGATTCACTGCGCAGGATGATTTCGGATCCCGTTTCCGGACTTACCACCTATGATGAATTGGCGAAGGTAGGGATTACTACCGAAAGTACCGATTTTGGAAAGTCCGGTAAACTTGTTCTTGATGAGACAAAACTGAGGGATGCACTGACCAAAAATCCCGATGCCGTATATCAATTGTTTACACAGAATAAGGATGTAAATGGTAATGGCAAGATAGAAACTTCTGAAATGGGAATTGCAAAAAGGCTTCAGAATTATATTGATTTTTTGACAGGTTTTTCTTCAGGGATAATTACAAAAAAGCTATCTTCTTTTGATACTATAATAAATGATTACAACAAGCGTATAGAAGATATGGAGAAGAGGTTGGATGAAATAGAGAAAAGATATTACAGACAATTTACTCAAATGGAAAGAGCACTTTCGACCATGAGAAATCAGTCCAATTGGCTTTATGGTCAACTGAGTAATTGGTTTAATAATGAATGAAAAGGTGGAATGAAGAATGGATTTAGAAAAGAAGCCTTATGAATTGGTTTGGGAAGGTGTTTTGACCGCCGATGACTATCTTGTGCGCCTTATAGGTGCGTTAAAAAGGATAGTGGATTTTTTTTATGAGGATAAAGAAGGAGAAGCTATATCCTTATATATACCTGCTATAGAAGGCATGGATTGGTTTATGCATATTCTGACAGGTTTGAATATGTGGGGATTGGATGAAGACGGAAGTTTTAAGGGATTATATGAAGGAGAGATGATGGAATATAAAAATATACTGGCAAATCTCTTGGAAGCATGGGAAAACAGAGATATGGTTCTAATAAGGGATATTACCGAATATGAGCTTATTCCTGCTTTAGAGGATTGGAAAATAAGGATTGGTGAAATGATAGAAAGCAAAAAAAGGTGAAATGATATGGATTTTTTATCCAAAAATTTGAGTGTGTTAAAAGTCTATTATCCGAATACGTGGAAAAGTTTGCAGAGTATAGATAATTTTTCTGATATTTATATGGAGACTTCAAAAAATGGTATGCCGGTTATGGTATCTTCCAGCGGTGGAAGAAAGATAGTTCTTCATAGCTTGTATGATCCTATTAAAGAAGCAGAGAGATTCGTGAAATCGAGAGATATAAAGCCTGACGATAATATCTTATTATATGGATTTGGAAACGGCTATGTAGTGGAAAGTATTTTGAATGCATTAAATGATGACGGCAGATTGGTGGTATTTGAGTTTAACTACCAAATTTTTAGAAAAGCTTTAGAAGTAAGGGATTTTGCACATATTATTTCGGATAGGAGACTTTTTTTATACGTTGAAGATGATTTAAAGGATATCGTTTATAATTTTGAGAACGTGTTAAATGATATTATATTTTACGGTGGAAAAGTATTGGTACATAGGCCTTCACTGGACTCTATACCTGAGAAGTTAAAAGCTATAAAGAATGCTTTGGAAGATTTTGTATTGGGTATCAGTTCGATGGAGCATTTTGAATCTCAGTTAAATACTAACTTAAAGATGAATTTACAGGACACATCTCATTTTTTTAAAATAAAAGATTTTTTTGGGAAATTTAATATGCCCATTATCATAATTTCGTCAGGGCCTTCTCTTGATAAAAATATAGGTTTGCTTTTCGAAGCAAAAACAAAAGCATTGCTTATAAGTGTTGGAACGAGTTTAAAGCCCCTTTTAAATAAAGGAATTGTAGCAGATTTTATTGTTATTACGGATCCAAGTCCTTATGTTTACGAGCAGATAAGGGGGATACATACCGAAATACCTTTGATTTTTTTACCAACGGTTAACTGGCAGGTTGTAAAATATTATTCTGGCCCTAAAATTATGGGGATTCAAGAGGGTATTGGGGTTCCGGAGGAATTAATGCTTGAATGGGGGCCTTTAAAGACAGGCGGTTCGGTTGCCACTACTTCTTTGGATATTGCCATAAAAATGGGAGGAAATCCGATTATTTTTATAGGACAGGATTTGGCTTATACGAATATGAAGACCCATGCGGAAGGAACCATCCATGGAGAAAGATTTATTGAAGAAAAGTTTTGTCCTACTTTTGTAAAAGGGTGGGGAGGAAAAGGTTTGGTTCCTTCTTCTAAAAATTTGTCTTATTATAGAAGATGGATTGAAAGACGAATATCCGTGGAGGAGGGTATTACTTTTATAAATGCAACCGAAGGTGGTGCACATATCGAAGGAGCGCTGGATATTCATTTAAGAGAAGTATTGGATAAACTTCCGATTATTAGAGGTGTATAATTATGAACTATTATCAAATAAACCTGGAAATTTTGAAGAATAAAAACGAAGCCTTATATGAGAAAATATTAAAATTTGAAGACAAACCTTATGAGCAGAGCTTTTTTATAGAGAAATCAAAGTCGGGATTAAATACCTTATATTATTTGAAAGACAATAGAAAAAATTATCTGCATAGTCCTTATGATCCTTTGATAGAAGCAAAAAGATGGGCTCAAAAAGTTGACTTGGTAAAGGATAGCATTGTACTCATTTTTGGATGCGGTCTTGGTTATCATATCAGAGAAATTATTAATAATATTAAACATAAGGAACAACAAATGGAAGATGATTTAAATATAAAAATTTTCGTTGTAGAGCCTTCAATGGAAGGTTTTATGGCGGTTTTAAAAAACAGCGATTATTCGGATATTTTAAAAGAGGAAAATGTTTTTATTTTGGTGGAAGAATGTCCCGATTTAATTATAAAAAAAGTCTCATATTTTCTTAACCCCTATACACCTGAAAAGGTAAACTTTTACGAATTTGCATCTATTGTAAATATATTTCGCGATTACTTTCAGGAAATTAGCAAGTTTCTATTTGATTTTTTAAACAGTGCGTTTATAAATTTAAATACCACCATGTTTTTTTCCAGACTCTGGACCGAAAACTTATTCAAAAATATTCCCTATATTATATCTTCTCCTGATATCTCACTTCTTTTTGATAAGTTTAAAGATATTCCTGTTATTATTGTTTCTGCCGGTCCTTCTCTTGATAAGAACGTTGAGCTTTTAAAAGAAGCGAAGGGGAAGGCTTTGATTATTTGTGTTGGTACTGCTTTAAAAGCGCTTCTTAGAAGAAATATAGAGCCGGATCTGGTGATTTCCATTGATGGGGCGGAGGCAAATTTCAGACATTTTGATGGGATAGATTATGATTTGAGCGAGATTCCTTTGATTTTCGAATTTATGATATACCATAAAATTTTGGACGTTTATAAGGGCCCAAGGATTGTTTTTACATGTAGACATTTTATGTCGGATTGGGTCGAGAAGAATTTGGAAAGGGATGTGGGATATTTAAAAGTAGGTGGCTCGGTAGCCTGCTTTGCTTTCGATTTTGCAAGAAGGATATTAGGTAATCCGATAGTTTTTATAGGACAGGATCTGGCATTTTCACATGGCAGAACTCATGCTTCCGGAACCGTGTATGAAAAGGATAAGATAAGCGAATCTAATTCCAAACTTATAAAAGTTAAGGACATATACGGAAATGACATTTATACGAACCATTCCATGTATACCTTTTTAAAATGGTTTGAGAGGGAGATAAAAAATTCCGACTCAAATATTAAATTTATAGATGCTACGGAGGGGGGAGCTAAAATAGAAGGTACGGAAGTAATGACTCTAAGGGATGTCATAGATAAATATTGTATTAAAGATTATCCAATTAGAGATATGGTTTTTTCCGTGTTTAAAGATTTTGAAAAACCTTCTATAGCGATAATTAATAATTTTATTGATTCATTGAAGGAGTTATCAGAACAGGTGGAAAATCTTAAAAGGACTGCTAAGAGAGGTGTAAGATATTCGGAACAACTCTATAAGATGTACGAATGCGGTCAAATTGAAAGCAAAAAAATTAATAAAATCCTATTTAAGCTTGATAAAATTGATTCCGAACTTAAAAGTAGTAATGCTAAGGAAGCTATAAGTATAGCGGTTCAGCCTGTAATAAAATTGATTTTTGTGAGTTTTAATACAAATGAATCAAATAGAGATAAGAGGGAATTTGGAAAGCTAATCGCACGAAAATCCGAACTTCTTTACAGAGGTATCTTTGAGCAGAGTGAGTTTGTGCTTAATTTAGTAAATGAGTGCATTATAAAATTGGAGGATTTAAGGAAGGGATTAATATGCTGACTAACAATGCCTATATTAAATATCAGCAAATGAATGTTGAGACAGCAAGTCAGGAGAAGTTGATTATTATGATGTATGAGGGAGCTATAAAATTTATCAAACTTGCTATGGAAGCGATAAAGGAAAAAAAATACGATATGGTTAACGAAAATATAAAAAGAACTGAAGACATAATAATGGAGTTGATGATTAGCCTAAATATGGATGCTGGTGAAGTAGCGAAAAACCTGTACAATGTTTATAATTAT
>Ga0334722_10002234_pt1 | contig 22239 bp, 11 predicted proteins | sample C3_bottom_MG_FD_207210 | JGI IMG/M metagenome (GOLD analysis project Ga0334722, IMG submission 207210) | Sediment microbial communities from Yellowstone Lake, YNP, Wyoming, USA - C3_bottom | ecosystem: Environmental > Aquatic > Freshwater > Lake > Sediment | place: USA: Wyoming | collected... | reverse complement strand
GCGCCAATCTGATGGCGACCTCGTGGCGGCGTCGCGACAGGGCGAGAGACAAGACGCCGTGGAGTCCGATGGCCGCCAGCAGCGCCGCCATGCAGGCGAGCACCGTCACGAGGCCGGCCGCCGCTCTCGACTGCGCCATTGCGCCAGCCAGCTGTTCGCGCGCGGTCCTGAGCGACACCACTGGTACGCGTGAATCGATCTCGCGCGCCGCCGCACGAAGCAGAGGCAGCAACGCCCGGGCATCGCCCGTCGTGCGCGCGAACACCACTTGCGTCGCGTCGTAATCGTCGGCGGTGTGCGTGTAGACGAACGGCGCAGCCTCTTCCTGCAACGACTCGTACTTGCCGTCGCCAGCCACGCCAATCACCCGCGAGAAGCTCGAGCCGCGATCGCGGGCCTCGATGATTTCTCCCACGGCGCTCCTCCCCGGCCAGAACTGGCGCGCCATGGTTTCGTTGATGATGACGGAGCCGGCCGGCGAGTCGGCGCCGAAGTCGCGCCCTTTGACGATGGGTATACCGAGCACGGCGAAGTACCCCGGTGCCACGACCGTATTCATGACACGCTGCGGCTGCGCGTCGCCGGGCCGGGCCACCGCGCGCACGAAGGCGGTAGCACCGAGTGGTTCGTTGAGCGCCCGGCTGACGGACACGACGCCGGGCATGCCGGCAACACGCTCCTGGAGGCGCCGGTAGAAGTCGATGCCGGCGTCATGCGTATAGCCGGTCAACCTGACGTTCACCCGCATCATCGCCACGCCATCCGGCCCGAAGCCCGGCGGCACCAACTGCTGGTTTCGAAGTGACTGCACGAACAGGATCGATCCAATCACCAGGACGACCGATGCCGCCACCTGCAGGGCCACGAGTCCGTCTCGCAGGTTGATTCCCCGACGGCGAGCCGTCGCCTCCACATGTCGTCCGAGCAGGGACACGACGGTGGTGCGGGTCGCATGCCACGCGGGGAGCACGCCGCACGCCAGTGTTGTCAGTAGAACAAGCAGCGCAGCGGCAGCGGCCACGCGCAGATCGAGGGCCCCGGTCAGCGCGATGGACACGTGGGCGGTGAACGGTACACGCGAGAGCAGAACGAGCGCTCCACGCGCGAGCGCGACCGCCGCCATGGCCCCTGCTCCGACCAGCAGGAACGTCTCTGTGATCAGTTGCACGACGATGCGCCTCGGGCTCGCACCAAGGGCGAGGCGCACGCCGAGATCCGCCCGGCGCTCGTCGCCCCGCGCCAGCAGCAGCAGCGTCACGTTGACGCAGCCAACCAGCAGCACGCACGCGGCGACAACGACCAGCGTCACCAGCACGCGGCGAGCGCCGTCGCGTGCGAATCCGGGGAACGCAGCGTCAGCGAGCGGGATCAGGCCGAGCGTGGTCTCTTTGTAGGACGGGATCTCGCGGGAGATGCCGCCGAGGACGCGATCGGCTTCGGCCCGTGCCGTCTCCATCCCGAGGCCCGGGCGCAGCCGTCCGATCATGCGGAGCCAGGGGATGCCGGGGTCTGTCAGCCAGGCCCTTGCGCCCACCGCGCCGCGAACCACATCGAACGCGCTGACAGGCAGGAATACGTCGATGGGCGTGCCGAGTTCCGTGCCGCTGAACCCTGCTGCTGCCACGCCCACGACGACGACGGGTGTCCTGTTGATGGTGAACGTGCGGCCGATCGTGTCGGGGGAGCTGTTGAATCGCAGACGCCAGCAGCGTTCGGAGATGACGACGGCGAACAAATCCGAACCCGCCTCGTCGGCCGCGCTGAGCAGGCGGCCGCGGCTGGCGACAATGCCGAGCACGCCGAAGTAGCTGTTGCTGACGAACAGTGCCTCCGCCGGCGCGGCGCCGCCGTCAGCGAAGAGACTCGCCGTGGTCTGTTGCCACGCTGCCACGCGCTCGAACGCGCGGTGGCGAGCTGCGAACATCTGATAGGCCTGGTACGACAGTGGGTTTCGTTTGCTCACCACTATGCGATCGGCGCCGTCAACCGCCGGCAGCGGCCGGAGCACGAGGGCCTCGACCAGACTGAAGACGACCATGTTGACGCCGACACCGAGGGCGAGGGTGACGACGGCGATCGCTACGAAGGCGGGTTGCCGTCGCCAGCCGCGAAGCGCGTGCTGGATGTTCTGCAGGAGGGATGACATCGGGAGCGTGCCTCAGAGTCTATGAGTGTCACGGGCGCCGAGCAGGGCAGTCGACCCGGCGCATTCGTGCATTAGACTCCTCGTCACCCACGCAGGTTGGATCAGGGGCGTGGCTGCGCCAGGGCCTGGCCCTACCGCAAGACGCGGGCGGGATCGATGCTCGCCGCCCGCCGGTTTCTCTCGCGGGTTCACCACACGGTCTGGACGTGCACGTACGACTTCAGTTTGCCGTCCTTGCTCACGAGCGTGGCGTGGTGATGGCGCGCGGTGGCGACAATGATCTGATCGGCGGGATCGCCGTGGAAGGGCTGCGGCAGGGCGCAGCTGTCGATCAGAATCGCCGGAGTGATTTCCATGAGCGACAGGCCAGGCAACGCCGTGGCGCGATCGAGCCAGTCGCGTATGGGTCGGTCGAAGACCAGTTGTTGCTTCTCGGCCTTCTTGGCAACCTCCCAGATAGAGATCATCGAAATCGCGACGCCACCACCGCGAACCGCACGCTGAATCAGTTGTGACGCGCGGCGTGACAGGCGACGATCCGCGGTCGCCCACCATACCCAGGCGTGCGTATCAAGAACGATCGTCATCCCAGCCCTCGCCCGTGCCGAACGGATCGCCGTGTTCTCCGAGCAGGCTGCCGGCCAGCGTATCGGCGCTCTTCGCGGGACTGGTGAACGGCACCACCGTGGCGACGGGGCGTCCGCGTTTGGTGACGACCACCGGCGTTCGTGTGGCCGCGACTCGGTCGAGCACCTTCAGGCACTGATCCTTGAACACTCCAGCGGCCATGCGTGTCATACAGGCAATATAGCCATGGCCATGTGGCCATGTCAAGTCGCGAGGAGCACGAGAAATGGCGGGGGTGCGTTCTACCTCAGCACCCTGGCCGGGTCGATTCTCGCCGCGCGCCGGGCTGGCACGATACAGGCGACGATCACGACCAGGATCAGCACAATCGACACCACGCTGTAGCTGACGGGGTCGTACGGCGTCACGCCGTAGAGGAGCTGTGACACGTACCGTCCGACCGCAGCAGATATCGCAAGCCCGACGACAATGCCGCCGGTCGTCACGACCATCGCCTGCTGCAAGACGACGCGAACCACGTCTGCCGGAGCGGCGCCAAGCGCCGTCCGCACGCCGATCTCGCGAGTCCGCAGTGAGACGATGCGACTGAGCACGCCGAACAGACCGACGCCTGCGATCGTGAGCGCAAACACGGCGAACGCCCCAAGCAGAAGGGCGTACAGGCGCGGCTTCGCCAGGCTCGTCGCGAGCCGATTCTCCATCGTCATCACCGACTCGAGCGCGACAGACGCGTCCTCGCCGCTGACGATCGATCGCAGAACGGGAACCACGCCCAAGGGCTCGCCGGCCGTACGGACGATCAGACTCGGCACATCGTCGTCGAACCCGTCGGACAGCTGCAGGGAACAGCGATAGAGTTCCGGCGCCACCGGGTCGGTGACAGCTCCGTTGCTGACATCGTCTACCACGCCGACGACCTCTGCCTCGGTCTCGCCGTGTTTGTAACTGGAGGGCACGCGCGAGCCCACCGGTTTATCACCAAGATAACGACGGGCGAACACCCGGTTGACCACGATGACACCGCGGGCCGCGGCCGTATCGGATTCAGTGAAGCCTCGTCCATCGCGTATCCGAAGGCGAAGGGCCTCGAAGTATCCCGGGCTCACGTGCCTGATTGACGTGTGCACCTGCACGTCCCGGCCGTCGCGCGGCGAGCGCATGTTGAACCCGGCGAGCGTATCGCCGGGAACCAGCGGCAGTCCGGTAGACACTGCCGCAGCCGTGACGCCCGGAACGCGCTTCAAGTGGTCGACCACGCGCTCCAGCGCGGCGGCTCGCCGCACGGGCGTGTAGGTTGCGTCAGGGAGCGGCAGGCGCGCGGTGAGTACGCGCGACGGGTCGTAGCCGCGGTCCGCCGAGATCAGCGCGACGAAGCTGCGACCCAGGACGGCTGCCCCGACGAGCAGCACGGCGGCCACGGCCACCTGCCCGGCCATCAGGAGCAGCCTGGCTCGGGCAGTCGCCGTGCGCGTTCCACCACCGACAGGGGCGAGCCCGTCTTCGGCCAGTGATGGCGCCAGCTTGACGCGTCCCGCGTGCAGTGCGGGCGCGAGGCCGAAGAAGATGCTGGCGGCAAAAGAGAGCCCAATCGAGAACGCGGCGACGCGCCAGTCGATGGCGATATCTGCGATGCGGGGAAAGTCGGCGGGAAGCAGTGACGGCAGGCCACGAACGAGCCACGCGGCGAGCACCAGTCCAAAACCGCCGCCAACCAGGCCCAGCAATGTGTTTTCGACGAGCAGTTGTCTGACAAGCCGACCGCCGCCAGCGCCCAGCGCCGCGCGAATCGCGAACTCGCGCCGCCGATTCATGGCGCGCGCCAGCTGCAGACTGGCCACATTGGCGGTGGCCGCGGCCAGCAGCAGGCCGGCTGCCACCAGCAACAGGAATAATGCCGGCCGGACCTCGCCGGTTATCGACTCGATGAGCGGAACAACCGACACCTGAACTGGTCCCTTGCTGCCGAACACCGCCATCACGACGAGCCCGGGATCGGGCGCGGCCCGTCCGCGCGCGTTCGCTTCGGCCTGAGCCTGCGCCGGCGTCACGCCAGGATTCAATCGCGCAATGGCCTGGAACATCGAGAGGCCGCCCGGCTTCACGACAAACGGGATCCACGCGCGGGTCTCACGGCTTGGGAACCCGAACGAGGGAGTCATCACGCCGGCGATCCGGTAGCTGGCGCCGTCGAGGCGGAGCACTTGACCGAGCACGTCGCGGCGGCCCCCGAAACGCTCGTGCCAGAGACGGTCGTCGATCACGACCTGGTGCTGATCGAGAGCATTGGCGGGATCGATGTCAAAAGGTCGCCCGAGGGCCAGGCGCGCGCCAAGCAGCGGCAGCAGCTCACTTGTCACCTCCGCGACGATCACGCGCTCAGCGCCAGTGGTTCCACTCAACGTCATCCTGCCGCTCGACCACCCGCCGATGCGCTCGATCGTGGCGGGCTTGTCGGCCCAGGCGAGAAACGTCACGTTGGTGAAGAACCGCATCGGCCGGGTACTGCCTTGACGGGTCTCGAGGAGGCGGACCAGCCGGTCTGCGTCCGGCCAGGGCACGGGCTTGACGAGCACACCATAGACCACGCTGAAGAGCACCGTCGACGCGCCGATGCCGAGCGCCATGGTGAGCACGACAACCAGCGTGTGTGTCCACTGGCGGCGCATCAACTGGAGCGCGTATCGCAGATCGCCCAGCAAGCCCGCGAGGCCCGACGCCGAGGCCTTGGGCGGCACCACCGTGGAGGGCCTCCGAGGTCTCCGCGTCAGCACGTCCGGGTCTGCCGACCACGCCTGCAGCAGTTCCCGTACCCGCCGCTCGGCCTCGTCCCCGCTGCTGCCCTCGGCACGGGCGGCCTGGTAGGCCGAGTCGGCGTGCTGAGCCAACTCGTCGATTACGTCGTCTTCAGGCATCTGGCGCTGCCCGAACGCCTCGCCAACGATGCGATTCCAGTCCATCGGTCGTCCTCCAGACCTCGGCTATCCCTGCGTGAGGTGGGCCACGCGGTCAAGGCCCGCGAAGAAGCCTTCCCACACGCTCCGCTGGCTGGCGAGCACTTTCCGCCCCGCGGGGAGCAGCCGGTAGTAGCGCCGCCGCCGCTGTCCGGCCTTCTCGACCCATCGCCCCTCAATGAGGTCACGGTTCTCGAGGCGGTAGAGCGTGGGGTAGAGCGAGGCCACCTGATAGGTGATGCTGCCCTGGGAGCGCTCGTCGATGAGGCGGGCGATGTCGTAGCCGTGTCGGGGCTGCTCCTCGAGCAGGGCCAGCACCAGCAGTTCGGTACTCCCGCGTTTCAACTCGCGCTTAAGCAAGTGTGTGGTCATATATGACGTGACTATATATGACGTGGCTGGTGCCGATCAAGTGGGGGTGCAGGGCCCTACCACGCTGCCGGGTGGTGGGGCAGTTTGCGAAGCGGCCCCTCGAACCGAGCCGATGGGCGTCAGTTCGCAAAACGAGCCGTGAGGGCCGAGTCACCCTGCCGGGGATGGGGGTCCCCGGAGCGTCAGGTCAGCGATGCGCCCCGGTAGGTTCGTTTTGCCGGCGAGTGTGAGCGGGGACGCGGAGAGAACTGACCCACCACCCGTTCCCAGGCGAACAGGCGACCCGTCGACGCCGTATGATAGGTACAGTTCCCGAGTGACAACTTGAGCCCTGCCTCGTGGGCACCGACCGATCCGGCAACTGATCGGATGTTCGAGGAAGGCAACCATGCGGAAGCACCTGTTCTCCGTTGTCGCGCTCCTGCTGTTCGTCTCGCCGCTTCAGGCTCAGACCGTCGACCAGATTGTCGCCCGGTACCAGGAACGGATCGGGGGTGCCCAGCGCATCCAGGCGATCCAGACGCTGCGTCGTACGGGGAAGTTCTATGGCGGGGGAGGCTTCGAGGCGAAACTCAAGAACGAGAGCAAGCGGCCCAACAAGATCCGCGAGGAGTTTGCCTTCGGCGGCATGGTCGGGGTCACCGCGTACGACGGCAGGAACGGCTGGAAGATCGAGCCGTGGCAGGGCAAAAAGGACGCCGAGTCGCTCAGTCAGGAAGAGATCAAAGGCATCGTAGAGGACGCCGAGTTCGACGATCCCTTGTTCGACTACCAGAAGAAAGGCAACACGGTCGAACTGGTCGGCACCGACCAGATCGAAGGGACCGAGGTCTTCAAAGTCAAGGTGACGCTCGCCAGCAACGGCGATGTCCGCACCTACTACATCGACGCCGACTCGTACGTGCCCATCAAGTACGAAGTCAAGCGCACCGTCCGTGGTGCGGAACGCGAGTTCGAGGTCGAACTGGGTGACTACAAGGAAGTCGATGGGGTGCTGTTCCCGTTCTCGACCGCGACGGGCGCCAAGGGCAGTTCGAGCGCGGACAAAGCGCAATACGCGTGGGAGCGCATCGAGGCCAACGTGCCGCTCGACGATGCGAACTTCGTGAGACCCGGGGCGGGAACGTCCGCTCAGGCTCCGGGAGTCGCCAAAGGACCGGTGAGTCCGCTGCCGAAGTCAAGCGAGGCCAAACCCGCCGACAAGAAGCCGCCGGTGACAACGGCCCGAACAAGCGAGGCCGCACTGCCGCGCGCGGTCGCGCGTGTGGACTCCGAGACGACGTCGGGCCTTGGCGCCAGGAACATCGGATCGGCCGCCATGAGCGGACGCGTCGCGGCCCTGGCCGCCACGCGCGAGAACGGCCGCCTCACGATCTACGTGGGATCGGCGAGCGGCGGCGTCTGGAAGTCCACCAACGGTGGAACCACCTACAAGCCCGTGTTCGACAAGCAACCGGTCCAGTCCATTGGCGCCGTGACCATCGATCCGACCAATCCGAAAGTCGTCTGGGTCGGCACGGGCGAGACGTGGGCGCGCAACAGCGTGTCGATCGGGGACGGCGTGTACAAGTCGACGGACGGCGGCGACAACTGGACCAACATGGGACTCCGGGAGTCCGAGCGCATCGCCAAGATCCTCGTCGATCCTTCGGACGCGAACACCGTGTACGCCTGCGCGACGGGCAAGCTTTTCAGCGACAGCACCGATCGCGGCGTTTACCGGACCGCCGACGGCGGCAAGACCTGGTCGAAGATCCTCGCTGGTGCAAATGCGTCCACCGGCTGTTCGATGATGTCGATGGATTCCCAGAACCCGAAGACGATCTATGCGGGGATGTGGGACTTCCGCCGTCAGGGCTGGACGTTCCGTTCGGGCGGCGACGGCCCGGATGCGCCGAGCGGCAGCGGGTTGTTCAAGAGCACGGATGGCGGCGCCAACTGGGCTCCGCTCGACGACAAGACCGCGAAGGGGCTTCCTCCGAAGCCATGGGGGCGTGTCGCAGTGACCGCCGCGCCATCGAAGCCGACTGTCGTGTACGCGTTCATCGAGGCGGTGGCGCCACAGGACGCGCTGTATCGCTCCGATGACGGCGGGAAGACATGGGAGAAGAAGGACCGCAGCCAGAACATGATCTGGCGCCCCTTCTATTACGCCAACATCATCGTCGACCCGAAGAACGAGAACCGCCTGTTCAAGCCTGACGGCCCGCTGATCATGAGCCTCGACGGCGGCGCGACCTTCAACAACGTCAGCGGTGGCACGCATGGGGACCACCACGACGTCTGGATCGATCCCTTGAACACGGACCACGTCATCACCGGCGACGACGGCGGCGTCTGGTACTCATACGACGGAGGCGATCGCTGGTGGAAAGGTGAGAACCTTCCCATCTCGCAGTTCTACCACGTGAGCGTGGATATGGAGCGGCCCTACAAGGTGTATGGCGGCCTCCAGGACAACAGCTCATGGGTCGGCGAATCGCAGTATCCCGGCGGCATCGCCAAGGGCCAGTGGGAGAACATGTACGGCGGCGACGGCTTCTGGATGTTCGTCGACCCCACCGACAAGGATTACATCTACGCAGAGTCGCAGGGCGGCTACATCGGGCGCGTCAACCGCACGACGCACGAGGCGCGCGACATCAAGCCGCTGCCGAACTATCAGGAAGGCAAGCTGCGCTTCAACTGGAACACGCCGATCCACATCAGCCCGACGCGCAACGGCACGATCTACATCGGCTCGCAGTTCCTGCACCGGTCCCGGGACTTCGGTCAGACCTGGGAACGCATCTCGCCCGATCTCACGACGAACGACCCGGAAAAGCAGAAGCAGGAACAGGCTGGTGGCGTGACGGTGGACAACTCGTCGGCCGAGATGCACACGACGATCTACGCGATTGGCGAGTCGCCGAAGGACTCGCGCGTGATCTGGGTGGGCACCGACGACGGCAACCTCCAGGTGACGCGTGACGGGGGAAGCACCTGGACCAACGTCGTGGCCAACATCGCCGGGCTGCCGAAGAACGCATGGGTCTCGACGGTGGAGCCGAGCCACTTCGACGCCGGGACGGTGCTGGCGACATTCGATCTGCACATGGCCGGCGACATGAAGCCGTACGCGTACAGGTCTACGGACTACGGACGGACCTGGACGAACCTGATTGCGCCGAATTCGCCGGTGCGAGGCTACGCGCACGTGATCAAGCAGGACCTGGTGAACCCGGCGCTCCTGTTCATGGGCACGGAGTTCGGCCTGTGGATCTCGATGGACGAGGGCGCGGCGTGGTCGCGGTACACGGGCGGCGACTTCCCGAGCGTCGCGGTGCGCGACCTGGTGATTCACCCACGCGACCACGATCTGGTGATCGCGACGCACGGCCGAGGTATCTGGATCATCGACGACATCACGCCGTTGCGGGCACTGACGCCGGACACGCTCACCAAGGCCGCCACGTTCCTCCAGACGACACCTGCCGTGCAGCGCCTCAGCGCGTCTGGCGGCTGGGCAAACGGCGACGCCGAGTTCATCGGGCGGAACCCGCCCGACGATGCGCTGATCACCTACTACCTGCAGAAACGGCACATCTTCGGTGACATGACGCTCGAGGTGTACGACGAGGCAGGCAAGCTCGTGCAGACGCTGCCCACCAGCAAGCGTCGTGGACTGAGCAGGGTCGCATGGTCCATGCGCCTGCCGCCGCCGCGGATGCCCCCGGCGGCAACGGCCGCGTTCGGCGTCGGTCCGCGTCTCCTGCCGGGCACCTACACCGTGAAGCTCACAGAAGGCGGCCAGCAGATCACGACGCCGCTGCGCGTCGTGAGCGACCCGCGATCCGTGCACACGATCGAGGATCGGCGGGCGCAATTCGACCTGTCGATGCGCCTGTACGGCATGCTCAACGACATGACCTCCGTTGTCGAACGGATGAACGGCCTGCGTGGCGCGCTCGAGGGCCGCGCTGCGCAGCTCACTGTGCCGAACGACGCGCTGGTTGCCCGACTACGCCGCGCATCAGGCGCGGTGGACGAATTGCGCAAGAAGATCGTGGCGACGAAGGAAGGCGGAGCGATCACCGGCGAGGAGCGGCTCCGTGAGTTTCTGACCGAGCTGTATGGCAGCGTGGTCAACTACGAGGGGCGGCCGTCGGCCACGCAGGTGGCGCGCACCGACGCGATTGCCCGGGAGATGGCGGAGGTCTCTCAGGCGTTCGAGAAGTGGCTGTCGACCGAACTTGTTCCCATCAACGCCGCGCTCGTTGCTCACAAACTCCAACGGATCGAAGTGTCCACTCGATAGCCCAGTTCTCAGCGTCGACTTCTTGCGTGGACACGGACAGCGGCTACTCGTATCGCAACGCCACCATCGGGTCGACGCGTGAGGCGCGCAACGCGGGGATGAACCCGGCGCCAAGCGCCACCAGCGTCAACGCGACGGCGGACGCGGCGAACACCATCGGGTCGTAGCCGGTCAACTCGAACAACATCGATTCCGCCTGCCGTCCCAGGCCGAGGGCCGCTACCAGGCCTATCGCGCCACCGACCAGTGTCATCCAGGCCACCTGCCTCATGATCATGCGACGCACGTTCTGCGGTCCCGCGCCGAGCGCCATGCGCAATCCGATTTCCCGGGTCCGCTGGGCGACGGTGTAGGCGAGCACGCCATACAGCCCGATGGCGGCCAGCAGCGTCGCCAGGATCGCGAATGCCGACGACAGCGTCGAGATGAGGCGATCGACGAACACGTTTTCGCGCGCCTGCGTGGTCATCGTCTGCAGGTTCTCGAGCGGCAGATTGGGATCGGCCTGAGACATCACTTTCCGTATGGCGGCGAGCGCCCGTTCTGCGTCGAGAGACGTCTTCACGTAGAAGGTCAGAGAACCGAGATCTTTGTCCTGCCGGTACGGCAGAAAAAACTGCGGCGGGATCTTCGCTTTTACCTCGCTGTACTTCGTGTTCGGCACCAGGCCGATGATCTCGACGTCAAGCTTGGCGCCCGGCGCGCCATCGGTCGACATCCGCTTGCCGACGACGTCGCGTCCCAAATTGAACTTCTTCACGAACGCTTCGTTGACCATAGCCACCTTCGCGGCCCCGAGGGCATCGGCCCGCGTGAACTCACGGCCTGAGGCAAGCGACACGCCTAGCGTCCGGAAGTAGGCCGGGGCGATCTCGTTGACCGACGCAGTCGTATTGGTGTCGGGACCCGCCTGGAAGCCCTCCACGGCGATACTGCTGTTCCAGTTGCTGTCACCGAGCAGCGGCACCATGCCAGCGGTGACGCCGCTCACGCCGGGAATCGCCGAGAGGCCGTCCTCGAGGCGCTCGAACAGCGCGCGCGATCGCTCAGGCGTGTAGCCGTTCAGCTCGGGCGAGATGCTGAACATTACGAGGTGGTCGATGTCCAACCCGAGATCGACCCGGCTCACGTTCAACAGGCTCTTGACGAAGAGACCCGCTGCCACAAGCAAGGTCATCGAAAGCGCCACCTGGGCCGTGGCGAGCGAGGTGCGGAACCACTTGGCCGAACGCGCGCCAGATGGCTGGCCGGCCTGGCCCTTCAGCGTCGAGGCGAGATCCGGACGCGTGCTGTGGAGAGCGGGAAAGAGGCCGAACAGCAGCCCCGTGCCGAGCGTGATGGCGCCGGCGAACAGCAACATGGGCGTGTTGAGGCCGCCGTGAATCGCGGTCATCCCCTGTGACGGCATGAGCGAGATCACCAGGTCCAGCGTCCAGCGCGCCACGACAAGACCGGCCAGCCCTCCCAGAACCGCCAGCAGACACGACTCGGTGAGCAATTGCGCAACCAGGTGCCACCGGCTCGCGCCCATCGACAGTCGCACGGCCATCTCGCCGGCGCGCGTGGCAGCTTTTGCGAGCAACAGGTTGGCGACGTTCGCGCAAGCGATCAGCAGCACGAGGCCGGTCACCGACAGCAGGAGCGTCAAGGGTTGCCTGGCGTCTTTGTGCAGGTTGCTCTGTCCGCGCGGATCGAGTTCGAGCGTCACAGTCCTCGCCCGAAACTCCTTCATCGTCTTGTCGCTCATCCCCTTCTGGAGCGGCGCCTCCACGTCGTTGACGATGCCCCGGTACTGGACGTTGAGGGCCGCTCGAGCCTGTTCGACCGACACGCCCGGCTTCAGCCGTCCAAACAGGTAGGCCCAGTACGACCGGCGGTTCTCGTACGTCGTCGGCCGGCCCGGCTGGGGCGTGATGCGCTCCATGATGTCGCGCATCGTGATCGGCACGTACACCTTCGGCTGCCCGCCCAGCGTCGTCCCATCGAATCCCCGGGGCGTCACGCCGACAATCGTCATCTGTTCGCCGTTGACGACGAGCACCTGGTCGATGACATCCGACCTCTCGCCGAATCGCATTCGCCAATACTCGTAACCGAGAACCACGACGTGCGATTCGCCGACGGTCCGGTCGTCACGAGGTTCCAGCAGCCGTCCCAGGGCAGGTTGGATGCCGAGAACGGGAAAGTAGCTGCCCGAGACGAGTACGCCCCCGCCGTTCAACGTCTCGCCCTTGAAGGCGAGGTTCGCTCCGAAGATGCGGTGCGCAGCAATCCCGGTAAAGACCTTCTGCACGCGTTCGAGGTCGCGGAACATCGGGTAGCTGAAGACCGTTTCGCAATCGCCCGCCTGATTGCACGACTGCGAGCCAGGTTTGGGCCCTGGTGCCGCGAGATTGACGAGTTGATCGGGCTGAGCCACCGGGAGGGGTCGCAGCAGCATCTGGTCGAACAGCGAGTAGATCGCGGCGTTAGCGCCAATACCCAGCGCGAGCGACACGACGGCAATGGCCGTCACGAACGGGGTCTTGAACAGAGTCCGGACCGCGAGTCTCGGGCTGATCATGGCTGGGACGCTCCTTCGCTGCGGACGGTGGCCGGGTCAGGCAGGCCGATCGTCATCGGCCGCACTCTTACTTGGACGACATTTCACGATGATAGGTTTGCAGGCCGGGGCCGAAGCTGCCAAAGCAAGGCCCGACCGCCGGCGGCGGCTGACCTACTCAGACCTGAGCGCCACGACCGGGTCGACCGCTGTCGCGCGCCGGGCCGGCACGTATCCGGCGATCACGGCGACGGCCAACAGCACGCTTGGAACGACGGCGAAGGTCAGCGGGTCACGCGCGCCGACATCGAATAACAGGGTCTTCATGAACTGCGACAGCCAGAACGCGCAACCCAGGCCAACGACAATTCCGGCCGAGGCCAACAGCATGCCCTGACCAAGCACGAGTCCCATCACGCGACCGCGACCGGCCCCGAGGGCAATCCGGATACCAATTTCCCGGGTTCCCTGGCCGACGACGTACGCCATGACGCCGTAGGTGCCAACCGCGGCGAGCATCAGTGCGATGGCGGCAAACGCCCCCAGCAGGACCATTGAGAACCGATGCCGCGCCAGTGATCGATCCAGATGCGACTCCATCGTTCTGACGGAGTACATAGGAAGGGCCGCATCCACCTCGAGGATTGACTGCTTGACGGCCCCGGAAAGTTGCGCCGGGTTGGTCGAGGTTCGCACGACCACGCTCAACGCGCGCGCCGGCGCCTGCCCATGAGGAAGGTAGAACGCGATTCTCGGATCGGAATCGAGCGACTCATGTTTCACGCGCCCGACGACGCCGACCACTGTCAGCCATGGCGACTTGGAATCGACGCCCCCTCGGCGCAGCCTCTTCCCAATCGGATCCTGGTTCGGCCAATACTCACGAGCCATCCTGTCGTCGATGATGACGACGGCGGGCTGGCCGGCGATGTCCTGGTCGTTGAACAGGCGTCCCTGGCGCAGCGGAATTTCCATGGTCTCGAAGTAGCGGCCCGCAACCACGCGCGCGTCCGAGTTGATGAACTTCTCACCGGGCGGTGGCGTGCGGCCCTCGATCGAGATGGGCGTCCACGCGGGACTGTCCGTGAGGGGGAGATCCGACGCGCCGCCGGACGCGCGGACGCCTGGGAGCCGATCCAGGCGCTCCCAGATCTGCCGGTAGGTGGCGAGTACGGGCTGCGGGCCGTTGTACTGCCGGCCGCTCAGTTGAAGCGCGAATGTCAGCACCCCGCGAGGATTGAACCCGGGATCGACGTTCTGCAGTTTCGCAAAACTGCGAATAAGCAGTCCGGCCCCGACCAGCAGCAGCACCGACAGAGCCAGTTCGCCGATCACGAGGAGGCGCCGCGTCGTGTGCCCGCGGCCCCACGTCGCGTGACCGGTGCCCTGACCCGCTTGTTTGAGGGCAGTCGTCAAGTCGAGCCGCGATATCCGCAGCGCCGGCACGAGTCCGAACAGGAGTCCCGAACCCACCGACGCCAGCAGCGTGAAAGCGAGGACACGTCCGTCGATCGCGATCTCGGCGAGCCGTGGAATGGTCCGGGGGCCCAACGCGCGCACGCCAAAGAGGCCCCAGTACGCGAGCACGATGCCGAGCGCACCGCCAGCCAGTGCCAGCAACGTGCTTTCTGCGAGCAGTTGCCGAACGACTCGGCCACGGCCAGCGCCAAGCGCCGCGCGCACGGCAAACTCCTTCTGACGGGCGAGCGCCCGTGCCAGCAGAAGATTGGCCACGTTGGCACACGCCACCAGCAGCACCAGACCGACGGCTCCCAGCAGGATGTACAGGCGCAGGCGTATCGTGCCTACTGCCTGTTCGAGCAGCGGCACCACGCTGAACGTGAGCCCACCATTGGGTGGATACACGTCAGGATGGTCACGGCGCAGGCGGGCCGTGATCGTGTCCATCTCGGCCTGTGCCTGCCCGACGGACACGCCGGCCTTCAGCCGGCCAACAATGTTGTAGTCCTCACGGGTGCGCGTGCCGGCCGCGGCGGCATTGAGCGGCAGCGACAGGAAGATCTCGGTGATTTCGCCGCCATAGAGCAGCGGCACGATCTCTCGAGGCAGCGAGAACGTCTCCGGGAGGATACCGACGACCTGGACAGGCTGACCGTTGATCGTGATCGACCGGCCGACGACATCGGGATTGGCACCGTAGCGGCGCACCCACATGCCATGAGTCAACAGCGCCGAAGTTGTCCGCCCGGGCGCATCGTCATCCGCCGTGAAGAGACGGCCATGAGCGGCCGCGACACCGAGCATCGGAAGCAGCGTCGACGAGACCCGGACGCCGCCCACTCGCTCGGGTTCACCGTCGCTGGTCAGATTGACTAACGCGCCGATCGCCATCGCGAGCTGGTCGAATCCGCCGTGCCCGTCCTTGATGTCGAAGAACTGGGCGGTCGAGAACCAGTCTTCGGTGATGTTGAGGCCCGGCGAGCGGTTCCAGAGGATGACGAGTCGGTCGGCATTCGCGTAGGGAACAGGGCGGAGCAGCAGGGCGTTGACGACACTGAAGATGGCCGTATTTGCGCCGATGCCGATCGCCAGCGACATCACCGCCGCCAGCGCGAAGCCAGGAGTGCGCGCGAGATGTCGCAGTCCGTGACGGACGTCGCGAATCACATCAGCCAGCGCCGCCTGTACTCGCCCCGGTCCTGGATCGTTAGTCCGCGTTGCTGTGGCTTCGTCGTTGGGGCCTGGACGTTTCCGCATGCGCAAGAGTATCGCCGATCTACTCCGCGCGAAGCACGTGAACCGGATCGACGCGCGAGGCCTTCCACGCCGGGTACACGCTTCCAAGAAGCCCGATCACCACGACGAGCGTCGCGCTTAATCCGAGCACGATCGGATCCGACGGGCTCACGCCGTACAGCAGGCTCGACATCGCCTGCCCGACCAGCAACGCCGCCCCGACGCCAACCACCGCGCCGACACCGGAGAGCACCAAGCCCTGTTTCAGCACCATGAGCACGACGTCCCGACGCCGGGCGCCCATGGCCGCCCGGATCCCAATCTCGCGGCGCCGCCGCGTCACCGATTGGCTCACCACGCCGACCAGGCCCACTGCGGCGAGCCCCACGCCGATCACGGCGAGCGCGATCGACAAGACGGCTTGCAACCAGTCCATATACAACGCGTCCCGCATGTGCCGCTTCATTGTATTGACGCTCAATTCTGCGTACGTCGGGGCGACAGCCCGCATCTCCCGCTTGATGGCCGGCACCATGGCGGATGGGTCGCCGACAGTCTCGAACAGAAACGTCACCTCTCCCGCCGGCATCTGCGCATAGGGGAAGTAGAGGAACGGCTGCTCCTTCTCGTGGAGGCTGTTGACGGCAGCGTTTTCCACGATGCCGACAATCTGGACATCCGCATTGTTGACGCGAATCCACCGGCCCACCGCGTCGCCAGCCGGAAAGAACTGACGGGCCATGGTGTCGTTTATCAGGCTCACCTTCGTCGCTGCTGCCGCGTCCGCGCGGGCGAATGGCCGCCCGGCGATGAGCCTGGTGCCTGTGACCGCGAAGTAGTCGGGACTGATCTGGTTGTACCGGATCCGCAACACGGCCTGGTCTGATGGTACGGCTCGACCTGGGATCTCGACGTCCTGTGTGGCACCTCCGCCGGAGGACGCCATTGGGAGCCTGCGGCAGTACGCCCCTTGCTTCATTCCTGTTAACGCGCCGACGCGCTGGACAATCTCGTCACTGGTGGCGGCGACGCTGCTGCTCGGGCCGTTGAGACTGGTAAGCACTACCACGGTGTTTCGTCCGGTGTCGAAGCCTGGCCGGACGCCCTGGACCCGCACGAAACTGGTCGCGAGCAGTCCGGCGGAGACCATCAGCACGACGCTCAGTGTCGACTGCGAGACCACGAGCAGATTGCGCCCGCTGAATCGTCGCCGCGACTGCCATCCGGATGTCTTGATGAGCGAGTTGAGGTCTGTGCGCGAACCCTGAATCGCCGGGATCAACCCGAAGATCAGCACGGTAAACGTGCAGGTGGCCAGCGCGGTCATCAGCACTCGATGGTCGAGACGGAAGTCGGGGCGGAAAAACGAGGGTCCGGACGGCAGCAACGCCGGCAAGATCGGGATCAGCCACACCGCCGTCAACAGCGCCACCACGGTGCCGGCGATCGCCAGCATGGCGCTTTCGGTCAACAACTGCCGGAGCAGCCTGCGGCGACTGGCTCCGAGCGCCTGGCGAACCGCGATCTCCCTGCGGCGGGCTTCAGACAGCGCCAGCAGCAGTTGGGCCACGTTGGCGCAGGCAATAACGACGAGCAGCCCTGCAATCCCGAGCACCAGTGCCGACACAAGCCGGAAGCCTCCTGCCTCTTCGTAGTCGGCCTGGGTGCGGACGACGAGCCGGCGGCCGCGCGCCGCTTCGGGCTGTTCCGCCTGGATGCGCGCGGTCAACGTGTCGAGCTGGGCTTGGGCCGCCCCAATGCTCGAGCCCTGCCTGAGACGCCCGACGGGTTCGAAGTGACCGACGACGCGTTCCTCCAGCTCGCGGGTCTGTCCCATGGCCCGCCACGAACTTACGGGGATCCACAGATCTGTCTCGATGATCCGATGCAGGCCGCGAAATTCGGGCGGCAAAATGCCGACCACCGTCAATGTCCGGTAGTTGATGCGCAGCGGGCGGCCCACGATATTCGGATCGGCGCCGAAGCGACTTCGCCACAGGCCATCGGTGATGACAACCACAGGTTCGTTGCCCGGCTGGTCGTCCAGATCGGCTCGGAACAACCGGCCTCTTTCAGCGGTGATGCCCAGCAGAGGAAAGTAGTTATCAGAGACAATCGTCAACTGCTTCATCTCGGGGCTGGCGCCGATATCGAGCAAGCCGCCGCGGCGGTTCTGGGCGGCAATATCCGAGAAGGCACCCGCCGACTCTCGCAGGGCCTGCAGGTCGGTCCAGGCCATGGCGCTGGAGCGGCCATCCGTACTCTGCCACTGAATTCGGACGAGGCTGTCCGGATCGCTGATCGGCAGCGGCCGCAGTAACAGAGCGTCGACCATGCTGAAGAAGACAGTGTTGACGCCGATACCCACGGCCAGCGAGAGTACCGCAATGGCCACCGCTGCGGGGTGAGCCCGAAGTACTCGCCGCGCGTACCGAATATCCTGCCAGATGCTGCGCATACGATGCTCCACATGGGTGCCGGAGATGGCGGTGTCTCGGGATCCGGCGCGAGGTTCACCCTATCTGGTAACAACGGATGCGCTGCGCAGGAAGTTCCTGGATTATCTCACTCTTCCCGCAGCGCCTTGAGCGGCTCGAGCCGAGACGCTCGCCGGGCAGGCAGGTAGCCGGCGCCGAGGGCGACCGTCAGCATGATCACGACGGCAGCCGTGATCGTCGGCAGATCGAGCGGTGTCACCTCAAAGAGCAGGCTTTGCACGTAGCGCGCGCCGGCCCACGCCAGGAAGCCGCCGGCCGTCACACCCACAACGGCGATGACAAGCGCTTCCGTCAGCGCCGACCCGAGCACACGGCCCTGCGCGGCGCCCAGCGCCATCCTGATGCCGATCTCCCGCGTGCGACGGCCGAGCGCGTACGACATGGTGCCATAGAGGCCAACGCAGGCGAGCATCAGCGCCAGCACGCCGAAGAAGCCGAACAGGCGCACGTACATCGTCTCCTGGCCGAGCGAGTCATCGATCACCCGCGCCTGGGTCTTGACTTCGCCGATCGGTACGCCAGGAACGATGTCGGCGACTGCACGCCGGATGCTGTTGACCAGCGCCATCGGATCGCCATCGGCGCGCACTTCGTAGCACATCGAGGCCAGCGGTGTCCGGCTCTGTGTGTACGGGACGTAGGCGGTCGGCGGGGCGGGTGCGCGCAGACTGGCGTACTTGGCGTCGCGGACGACGCCGACGATCTCTATGGGCGCACCGGGTCGATTGCGCCCGAACCAGAACCGCTTGCCGATTGGATACTGGCCGGGGAAGAACTGTTTGGCCATCGCCTCGTTCACGACAGCGACCTGCAGCCCGGTCGCCGTGTCGCGCGCGTCGACGCTGCGGCCAATCAACAAACTCATGCCCATCGTCTCGACGAAGTCCGGCCCGACCTGATTCCAGTGAATTCTCCGCGTTTGTGGATTGGTGGCGGGTGTGTCGCCTTCGATTGATGCCGAACCGTTGTTGACCCATCCCGTAATGAGTCCAAGCCGCGAGGTCGTGACGCCGCGGACGCCGGGCATCGCACGCACGCGGTCCTGAATGCGCGCGTACGCGGCGAGCAGTGGCGCGTCCTTCAATCCGGCTTTCGTCGGATCCACGTTGAACGTCAGGATCTGCGCGGGGTTGAACCCGAGCGGTTGATGTTGAAGGTTGACGAGCGTGCGCACGAACAGGCCGGCTCCGATGACCAGAGGCAGCGACATGGCCACTTGGGCGGCGACCAGAAGCTTGCTGCCGCGCAGGCGGCCGGCTCCAAACTCGCCACGCGCGGTTGCCGCGTTTTCCTTGAGGTCCGCCCCGACATCCACCCGGGTTGCGCGAAACGCCGGGGCCAGTCCGGCGACCAAAGTGGTGAGCAGCGAAACGGCGGCGGTGAAGGCGAGAACGCGGGGATCAATCCTGACGTCAATCGGCAGCGGATCGCGTCCTTGTGACAGCAGCACGAGCAGGGCCCGGCCACCCCACGTCGCGAACAGCAGCCCCAGCCCGGCGCCGGCCGATGCGTACAGCGCGCTCTCGGTCAGCAACTGGCGCACCAGGCGTGAGCGCGGCGCGCCCATCGCCAGTCGCACGCTCATCTCCTTTCGCCGGGCTGTGGCGCGCGCGAGCAGCAGCGTCGCCACGTTCGCACAGGCAATCAGGAGCACCAGCCCGCCTACCACCATCAGAACGTTCAACGACGTCATGTACCGGCGGTTGACCGTCGAAGACCGCAGGCCTTCGGCCACCGGAGTGAGCAATCCAAGCGGTATCTTGTCGGCAGGCGGCGATGAATTGATGCTCGCCTGCACGGCCTCGCGGAATAGCCGGTCGATCTCCGCGCGCGCCTGTTCGATGGTGACGCCTGGTTGCACTCGGCCAACCACCTGAAGCCACCACCACCCGGGCGCGGCGTAGACCACCTGGGGAATGCCCTCAGGCCGGCCGCCCCACGGCGTCAGTCCCGGTTGGGGCCCCATCTGCACCCACAGATCGGGAGATCGCCCGGTCTCCAGGCCAGCAAATGACGCGGGCAGCACGCCAATCACCGTGACCGGGACACTATTGAGCGTGATGGTGTGGCCGATCGCGGCGTCGTTGCGCGCGTACGCCCGCTCCCAGAACCGTTCGCTGATCACGGCCACTCGCGGCGCATCCGCTCTCTCGTCATCCGCCGCGATCACCCTGCCCCGGATGGGCGTGACGCCCACCACCGGGAAGTAGTTGGCCGTCACCATGTCGCCATCGACGTACATCGACTCACCATTGACGACAGCCGCTGGTTTGTCGACCATGCCCAGGGGGACGAACCCGACCAGCGGCGCCATCGTACGCGTGTGCTCACGCAGATACGTGAAGATCGGCCACGACACAGACAGTCCGACCGTTCGGCCCTCGCTGTCCTGGCCGCTTCGTCCGCTGTGCGAATGATCGAGCGCCGCAGGCGTGTCGCCCTTGGGTTCCAGGTACTGCAGCACCATCACCCGCGCCGGGTCTTTGATGGGCAGATCCCGCAACACCATGGCGTTGACGACGCTGAAGATCGCGGTGTTCGCCCCGATGCCAAGTGCGAGCGACAGCACGACGATCGTCGCCAGCGCCGGAGCGCGCCGCATCTGCCGGATGCCGTATCGAATGTCGTGGAGGATTCCCGCGAGCGCAGTTCGGCTGAAGGCCATGGTTCATTCCCCTGTGGGTGTTAGACGGCAGGAAGAGCCGGAACGTTGGCTCATTACGCGGTAAACTGCACCAAGGGGGACAATCATGCGAGTGGCCTGGCTCACGCTTGTTCCTGCCCTCGTGACGATGACACCTCACTTGGCCGCTAGCTGGCCAGCAGGCCAACAGACGATGAACCCAACAATCGAGCGAAAGACCTGCAAGGCTCCAGACGGTGTGTCGATGGTGTACTCGGCGGCCGGCGCGGGCGAGCCGGCGCTTATCTTCATCCACGGCGGCTTGGCCAATAGAGGATTCTGGGACGGCGAACTCAAGAGGTTTGCCGCCCGCCACCGCGTTATTGCGCCCGACCTGGTCGGTCACGGCGAGTCGGGTTCGAACAGGAAGAAGTGGGGCCTCCCTGAGTTCGGCGCCGACATCCAGGCCATCGTCGAAGCCGAGCACGTCCAGAAGGTCATCATCTTCGGCAACTCGCTGGGCGGTCCCGTGGCGATCGAGGCGGCACTGCTGCTCGGCGACAAGGTTCTCGGCGTGGTTGGCGTGGACACGTTTCAAGACCTCGACTACGTCGTCCCGGCCGACGCGACGCGGCAACGTGCCGAGGCGTTCCGGTCGGACTATGCAGGCAGCCTGAAGCAGATGGTGAGGATGCTGTTCCACGCCGACGCCGACCCGGCACTCATGGCTGATGCGGAGCGCCGCATGGCACGAACGCCACCCGACGCGGCGTACGCCCTGTTCATGGGGATCATCGGGTACGACCAAGGCACGGCCGCCAGACGGCTCACGGTTCTGCTCCGGTCGATCAATGGCGATCTGTTTCCCACCGACATCGCGGCGATCCGAAAAGTGAAGCCCGATTTCGATGCCGTGATCATGAAGCACATGGGGCATTACCCGATGCTCGAGCGGCCCGCGGAATTCGACGCCCTGGTCGAGCAGGTCGTGACGACGCTCTCCGGCCCTCGCAAGACCGCAGGATCCCGGTGATGTGCGGTCGACTGATCCGCCTTGGCGCGTGGCTGCTCAGGCTCGACGGCTTCGATCGCGGGCGCGCCGTGCGCGTAGTCCTTCCCGACTCGCCGTTCGGGCGGTGAACCCGCTGCCGCATTGGTCCGCCCGGTCCGAATCGTGAACCTTTCGCCGTATCTCTCCGTATCACCGCGTATCAGGAAGTCCGCACGGCTCGAACGCCGTGGCTCCCCGAGGGACTGGAGAAGACGCGATGGGTTGGTTCCGCGAGATTCGACATGCCGTCCGCGCGCTGCTGAAGCAGCCCGGATTCACGCTTATCACCGTCGTCACGCTGGCGCTGGGCATCGGCGCCAACGTGGCAATCTTTGCCGTGGTCAACGGCATGCTCCTGCAGCCGCTGCCGTACGGCAATCAGGCGCGGGTGCTCAGCATTGCCGAGCGCAGCCCCGCGTCACCAGCCGGCATGTCCGTGTCGCTCGCCGACTACCTCGACTGGCGCGAGCACCA
>Ga0334722_10002233_pt1 | contig 22241 bp, 19 predicted proteins | sample C3_bottom_MG_FD_207210 | JGI IMG/M metagenome (GOLD analysis project Ga0334722, IMG submission 207210) | Sediment microbial communities from Yellowstone Lake, YNP, Wyoming, USA - C3_bottom | ecosystem: Environmental > Aquatic > Freshwater > Lake > Sediment | place: USA: Wyoming | collected... | reverse complement strand
TCGTTCTTCCGGAACGCGGCCTTCATGGCGGCGTGCGCGCAGGTGCGGCGCAACGGCGGCACCCTGCACCTGATGGGGCTCGTCGGCGACGGCGGCGTGCATGCCCACCAGGACCACGCCGTGGCGCTGGTGGAGCTCGCGGCGCGGCAGGGCGTGGACCGCGTGGCGCTGCACTGCCTGCTCGACGGACGCGACACGCTGCCAACCAGCGCGCTCGGCTTCACGCGCGACCTGGCGGCGCGCACCGAAGGCCGGGCGCGGATCGCGAGCATCGGCGGCCGCTACTACGGCATGGACCGCGACCAGCGCTGGCCCCGCATCGAGCCGTGGTACCGCGCGGCCGTGCAGGGTACCGGCCCGTCGACCACCGACCCGCTGGCGTTCATCCAGGGCAACTACGACCGCGGCGTGACCGACGAGTTCATGGTGCCGGCGGTCGTCGTTGACTCGGCCGGCGCCGCGGTCGCCCCGATGCGCGACGGCGACGCGCTCATCACGTGGAACTTCCGCTCCGACCGCATGCGCCAGATCATCCGCGCGGTGGCGATCGACGGGTTCACGGGCTTCGAGACGGGCGTGCGTCCCGCGCTGTACGTCGCCACGATGACGCAGTACGACCAGTCCTTCGGACTGCCGATCGCATTCGAGCCGTTCTCGATGGCGAAGATCATGGCCGAGGTGCTGCAGGAGCACGGCCTCACGACGCTGCGCACCGCCGAGACGGAGAAGTACCCGCATGTGACGTACTTCTTCAACGGCGGCAACGAAGTGCCGTACATGGGCGAGGAGCGCATCCTCGTGCCCAGCCAGAAGGTGGCGACGTACGACCTGATGCCCGAGATGAGCGCCGCCGGCATCACCGACGTGCTGTGCAAGGCGATCGAGGAGAAGCGGCACCCGTTCACGCTGTGCAACTACGCCAACGGCGACATGGTGGGGCACAGCGGCAACCTGGCGGCGACGATCCGCGCGTGCGAGGTGGTGGACGCGCAGCTCACCCGCATCATCAAGAGCGCCGAGCGGGCCGGTGCGCGCCTGCTGATCACGGCCGACCACGGGAACTGCGAGATGATGTTCGACCCCGCCACCGGCGGGCCGCACACGGCGCACACCACCAATCCGGTGCCGTTGCTGCTGGTGGAGGATGAAACGCCGGTGACGCTGCGATCGGGCGGCGCGCTGTGCGACGTGGGACCGACGGTGCTGGGAATGCTTGGTGTGCCGCAGCCCGCGGAGATGACTGGCAAGGACCTTCGAATCCAGGGAGCCTGACGTGACGCGAGTCCGCGCCGCGATGTTCGCACTGACGCTGGCGGCCGCCCCCGCGGCCGCGCAGGTGGGGTACGCGCCCTCCGCGAGCCCGTACCGCGACCTGCCGTGGAAGCAATCGCTCGGATTCTTCGTGGGCGGCTTCGACACGGGACGCGACGCGGCGGGCGTGGGCCCGCAGCCCGGCTGGCTGGCGGGCGGGCGCTACGACCTGCGCATCGGCGGCCCGGTGTCGCTCTACGTGCGACTGGCCAGCGCGCCGACGTCGCGCCGCATCCTCAATCCCACCAAGTCCGCGGCCACGCGCTACATCGGCGACGAGAACAGCGAGCTCCTCGCCGGCGATCTCGGGTTCGCGCTCAACCTCACCGGGCAGAAGAGCTATCACCGGCTCGTCCCGGTGCTGTCGGGCGGTGCCGGCGTGGTGACGAACTTCCGCGGCATTCCCGATGACGGCGGCTACCGCTTTGGCACGCGGTTCCAGTTCACGTGGGGGCTCGGCGTGCGCTATCAGACGGACGGGCGGTGGGAGCCGCGCGTGGACTTCACCAACTTCGTGTGGCAGCTGCAGTACCCGCCCGCCTACCAGGTGGCGCCGGCCGATGGCAGCTCGGCGATCGTCACCAACGGCAAGAAGTCGCCGTGGATGGGCAACCATCTCTGGTCGGTGGGCCTCAGCTACCAGCTGTTCCGCTGAGCCGTGGCGCGCCTGTCGCTGACGCGACGCGTCACCTTTGCCGCCGCGCACCGCTATCGGCGCCCGGAATGGAGCGAGGCGCGCAATCTCGAGGTCTTCGGCAATTGCTCGCGGGCCCCGTGGCACGGTCATACCTACACGTGTGACGTGACGGTGTCGGGCCCGGTGGACCCGGTGACGGGGTTCGTGGTCGACCTGCGCCGCCTCGACGAGGCGCTCGACGCGGAAGTGATGGCCCGCTTCGACCACCGCAACATCAACACCGACGTGCCGGAGTTCGCCGAGGGGCTGCTCGTGCCGAGCTGCGAGAACGTCGCCGCATACATCGCCGAGCGCGTGCAGGCCGCGCTGGGTGCGCGCGCGCAGGTGACGCGGGTGTGGCTGTCGGAGAGCCCGACGCTGTGGGCGGAGTGGCTCGCCGACCACGAGCGGCCTGCCGCCATCGACTGATGTACTGCGTCGGGGTGGTCCTCGCCGGCGGGGAGGCGTCACGCTTCGGGGGACTGCCGAAGGGACTGGCCGTGGTGGACGGCGCACGCATCATCGACCGCGTGGCCGCGGCGCTGCGCGAGGCGACCGACGAACTGCTGCTCGTGGCCAACGACCCGGCGGCGGACGCATGGCTCCCGGGGGTGCGCACGGCGACCGACTTGCGCCGCGGCGAGGGCGCGCTGGGCGGCCTGCATGCCGCGCTGTCGCACGCCGGCGGGCACGCCGTGCTGGTCGTCGCGTGGGACATGCCGTGGGTGTCGGCCGGCCTGCTGCGCGCGGTGCGCGCGCGCGGCGAGGCGGGCGCCGACGCCGCGATGCCCGAGAGCGCCACCTCGGGCAAGGGCGTGGAGCCGCTGTGCGCGTGGTATGCGCCCGGCTGCCTGCCCGCCATCGAGCGCCGGCTGGACGCCGGCGACCGGCGCGTCGTTTCGTTTCTCGATGACGTGAACGTCGCGCGGCTTCCCGCGGCGGAGGTCTCGACGTGGGGCGACCCGGCGCGCCTGTTCTTCAACGTCAACACGCCGCTCGATCTCGTCGCCGCCCCCCGCCCATGACGCCCCCGCTCCTCTCGATCGTCGGCAAGAAGAACTCCGGCAAGACGACGCTCACGGTGCGCCTTGCCGCGGCGCTGAAGCGCCGCGGCTGGCGCGTGATGACCATCAAGCACGGGTCGCACACGTTCGACATCGACCCGGTGGCGACGGACACGTACCGCCACTACCACGAGGGCGAGGCCGAGCGCGTGGCCATGATCTCGCCCGACAAGTTCGCGCTCGTCATGCGCGGCGCGCATGACCTCACGCCCGAGGCGGTCGCGGCACGCTACATGGCCGACGCCGACCTTGTGCTCTGCGAGGGCTTCAAGTTGAGCGACCTCCCGAAGGTGGAGGTCTTCCGCCGCGCGGCGCACGAGGCGCCGCTTTACGATCCCGGGCTGGCGAACGCCGCCGCCTGGCAGGCCATGGTGTCCGATGGCGCGACCGGCGATGTTCCCTTCCCGGTCTTTCGCCTCGACCACGACGGCTGGCTCGACGCGCTCGCTGCGTGGGTCGAGGAGCACCACCTCCCCCGACGGAGCTGAGCGATGCGTCGTGTCGTCCTGATCGGCTGCACTCTCGCCGCCGCGTGCGCCAGCGGGGGCCGCCCGTCGCGCCCGGCCGCGACGGGCGACCGCGCCGCCTTCACGCGCGCCCTCGACTCGATGGTCACCCAGCCCGCGTTCCGCAACGCGCACTGGGGCATCGTCATCGTCGATCCACTGCGCGGCGACACGCTGTATTCGCACAACGCGGGCAAGCTGTTCATGCCGGCGTCGAACCAGAAGATCCTCACCGGGGCCACGGCCCTGCAGCAGCTCGGCGCGGACTTCCGCTTCCGCACCGACTTCGCGTCCAGCGGCCCGCTCGTCGGCGGCTCGCTGCGCGGCGACCTGGTGGTCATCGGCCGGGGCGACCCGACGGTCAGCGACGCGGCCTTCGGCGACGCCATGAAGCCGCTGCGGGCGGCCGCCGACTCGCTGTGGACGCGCGGCGTCCGCGAGATCGCGGGTGCGCTGGTGACGGGCGGCAACGCCTTTCCCGACTCGACGCTGGGCTTCGGCTGGGCTTGGGACGATCTCGACTACGACTACTCGGCCGGCGTCGACGAGCTGTTCTTCAACGAGGGCTTCGCGCGGGTCACGGTGCACGCCGCACCGACCGTCGGCGGGGCGGCATGGGTCACCACGGCGCCCGCTCGGCACGTGCCGTCCATCGGCCGCGTGTCGGTGGTCACCGGCGGGATGATGGATCCCGAGGCCCGCGCACCGAACAGCATCCAGTGGGAAACCGACATGCGCGGTCCGCGCCCGCGGCTCAACCTGTCGGGCTTCGTGAAGATGCGCGACAGCGCCACGGTGGACGTCGCCATCCGCAACCCGACGCAGGCGTGGCTCGAGGCGTTTTCACAGGCGCTGGCCGAGCGCGGCATCACCGTGCGCGGCAACGTGATCAGCACCCCGGCCGCCGACACCGCGGGCCTCACGCACCTCTTCACCCTCCGCTCGCCGCCGCTGCGCACCATCCTGCCGCTCTTCGAGAAGCCGTCGCAGAACCAGATCGGCGAGATCCTCTACCGCACGCTCGGCCTCGAAAAGACGGGCGTGGGGACGCCCGACAGCGGGCGCCGCGTGGTGGAGCGCCAGCTCGCCGCGTGGGGCATCGACACCGCGGGGCACGCGGTGCGCGACGGCAGCGGCCTGTCGCGCCACGACTACGTGGCGCCCGAGACCATCGTGCGGGTGCTCGATGCCATGCGAAAGCACCCGGATTTCCGGGCGTTCTACGACGCGCTGCCGATTGCCGGCGTGGACGGCACCATCGGCTCGCGCATGAAGGACACGCCGGCACAGGGCAACGTGCACGCCAAGACGGGCACGGTGGACAAGGCGCGCAGCCTCTCGGGGTACGCCACGACGGCGGACGGGCGCGTGCTGCTGTTCAGCTTCCTGTGCAACAACTTCACCGTCCCCAACCGTGCGGTCGAGGCGGTGCAGGACGCCATCCTCGTCCGGCTCACGTCGCCGGGCGGGCCGCGCTAGCGCATGCACGGCGTCGCGGACGCGGTCGCGCGGATCCTCGGCGACGTCTCGGCCACCGCCGCCGAGCGGGTGCCGCTGCTCGACGCGCTGGGGCGCGTGCTCGCCGTGGATGCGCGCGCCGGCTACGCGCTCCCCACGTGCGACAACTCGGCGATGGACGGCTACGCGGTGCGGGCAGTCGAGCTCGCCGGGGCGAGTTCCGCGTCGCCCCGCGCGTTCCGCGTGGTCGAGACCGTCGCCGCCGGGCAGTTCCCCACGCGCGCCATCGCCGCCGGCGAGGCCACGCGCATCATGACCGGCGCGCCGCTGCCGATGGGCGCCGACTGCGTGGTGCGCGTCGAGGACACCGACGCGGGCAGCGAGACGATGCGGGCCTTCGACGCGCGCGACGCCGGACGGAACGTGCGGCTCCGCGGCGAGGACTTCCGCGAGGGAGACCTCGTGCTCGCCGCGGGCGAGCCCATCGGGCCGGCGCAGGTGGGCGTGCTGGCCACGCTCGGCATGGCCGAGGTGCCGGTGCACCGCGCGCCCCGCGTCGCGATCCTCGGATCGGGCGACGAGCTGGTGGGGCTCGAGCAGTTCGACCGCGTGCTGGCCGGCGAGCGGATCGTCGCCTCCAACAGCTACACCCTCCACGCGCTCGTGCGCGCGAGCGGCGGCGTGCCGGTGCCGATCGGCAACGCGGCCGACACGCCGGCGTCGATGCGCGAGCACTTCGCGCGGGCCGTGGCGGCGGCGCCGGACCTGATCGTCAGCTCGGCCGGTATCTCGGTGGGCGAGTTCGACTACACGCGCGATGCCCTGCAGGCGCTGGGCGCCGACCTGAAGTTCTGGAAGGTGCGCATGCGGCCAGGCGCCCAGCTCGGATACGGTACGGTGGCCGGCATCCCGTGGATCGGGCTCCCCGGCAACCCGGTGTCGGTGATGGTGACGTTCGAGCTGTTCGCCCGGCCCGCCATCCTGCGCATGCTCGGCCATGCGCGCGTGCATCGCCGCCCGGTAACCGTGACGCTCGAGGAGCCCGTGACAGTCGGCGCGCGCTTCACGCACTTCCTGCGCGCCGTCGTCACGGCGCAGCCGACCGGCGAATTGACGGCGCGGCTCACCGGCCCGCAGGGATCGGGTATCCTGACCTCGATGGCGCGCGCCAACGCGCTGCTCGTCGTCCCCGAGGAGCAGCCGACGCACGCCGCCGGCGATCGGCTGTCGGCGCTGCTGCTCACCCCGGGCGCGCAGCTCACGGAGTCGTTCACGCTGTGAGCGCCGCGCTCGCGCCGGAACTCGCGGCCCTCGAGCAGCGCTTCGTCCTCACCGCGCGCGACATCGCCATCGGCGACCGCACGTGGCGGCTCGAGCACCCGCGCAGCGCCGAGGAGCTGATCAGCGAAGTTGACTTCGCGGTCGATGAGCGCCTGCCCTATTGGGCCGACCTCTGGCCGTCGGCCATCGTGCTGGCCGGCGAGGTGGCGGCGCTTGACGGCGTCGGGCGCCGGGCCATCGAGTTCGGCGCGGGGCTCGGCCTGCCGGCGCTCGCCGCGGCGGGGGCGGGGTTCGCCGTGACCGCCACGGACTACTACGCCGATGCCCTGCTCTTTGCCCGCCGCAACGCGGTGGGGAACCTTGGCCGCGACCTCGCCACGGCGATGATCGACTGGCGGTCGCTGCCGGCCGACCTCGGGCGCTTTGACCTGGTGCTGGCCGCGGACGTACTGTATGAGCGGCCGTATGCACCGCTGGTGGCCCGGGCGGTGGTTGGCGCGCTCGCGCCCGGAGGGATGGCGCTCATCGCCGATCCGGGGCGTGTGGCGCTGACCGCGTGTCTTGCCGAGTGCGTGGCACTCGGCGGCACGGTGCGCGAGCGGTGCGCGGTGCGGCACGAGGATGGCCCGGCGAAGCACACGATCACCATTTACGAGGTGCGGCTCGGGTGAACCAGCCGTTGCTGCAAATGGACCTGCGACTCGTTGGCCTCGCGGTGCTCGTGCTCGGCGGGGCGGTGGGGTTCATCTGGTGGTACAGCCGCCGGGTGCGCGCCGACCTGTTTCCGGAGCGCGGGCTTGGCGACGCCGGCAACGCGATGCGGCCCGGCCCCGGCCTGCCGCCGCAGGTCGTGAAGGAGCTGCAGCAGCGCGGGCTGGCCTCGCCGGCCCAGCTCGCCAAGATGACCGAGATGGAGCGCCACCTGCTGTTCAGCTCCATGGCCAGCGCCATCAAGAAGGACGTTGACGCCGAGGGCAGCGCCCGCACGCCCAGTGCGCGCACCTTCGTGCGACCCGAGGAGCTCCCGACGCTCTACTGCCCGACGTGCAGCTACCGGATTGAGCGGTTCAGCAGCACGCCGCCGCTCACAGGCCAGTGCGAGACGTGCGGCGCGCGCGTCATCGTGCGCCGTGACGCCGGGCGTATCATGCTGACCGTGCTGCCTGCCGATAATACTAGCAGGCGCCCCGACGCCTGATCACTCCCAGCCCTCAGGCACAACATGCGCTTTCAGATCGTCCTCGCGGTCGCCACCGCGGCCGCGATGCAGGCTCAGACCCCCGCCGCGCCCCCGGCCGCCAAGGACCCCATCTCCGACAACTCGTTCCTGATCGAGGAGGCCTACAACCAGGAGCCCGGCGTCGTGCAGCACATCTCGGGTTTCGCACGGACCTTCAATGCGAAGGGCTGGGCGTACTCGTTTACGCAGGAGTGGCCGGTTCCGGGGCGGCGGCACCAGTTGAGCTACACCGTGCCGCTCATGCAGATCGGCTCGCCGACCACCACCGGAATCGGCGACCTGATGGTGAACTACCGCCTGCAGGCGGTCTACGACGAGTCGAGGGGGATCGCCTTCTCGCCCCGCCTCTCCGTGAGCCTCCCGACGGGCGACGCGACGAAGGGGTTCGGCGCGGGCGGCACCGGCTGGCAGGTGAACCTCCCCGTCAGCAAGACGCTCGGCGCCTCGTTCGTGTCGCACACCAACGCCGGGGGCACGTGGTTTGGCGACACGAAGCCCTTTTTCGGCGACCATGCGAGCCTCCGCGCCGTGAATCTCGGGCAGAGTTTCGTCTGGCTGGCGACGCCGCGCTTCAACGTGATGCTCGAGTCGATCTGGACGCGCACGACGACGCGCCTCAATGGCCACGACTACCCGGCGGAGACGGCGTTCATCAGCCCCGGCATCCGGTGGGGCTACGACTTCAAGAGCGGACTGCAGGTGGTGCCTGGCATCGCGTTCCCCATGGGCGTCGGCCAGAGCAACGGCATGCACCAGGTCTACTTGTACCTCAGCTTCGAGCACCCGTTCACCGCCGCGGCGCGCGCCGCGGCCCGGTAACGGCAGGTCACGCCAGCCGGTCGGCCACCACCTCGGCGATGTCGTACACCTGCACCGACTCGTCGCGCGACGAGATCGAGTCGCGCAGCATCGTCATGCAGAACGGACAGGCGACCGCCACCGACTGCGCCCCCGTGGCCAGCGCCTCGTCGGCGCGCGCGGCGTTGATGCGCTTGCCCTCGCTCTCCTCCATCCACATGCGTCCGCCGCCCGCGCCGCAGCAGAAGCCCCGGTCGCGCGACCGGGGCATCTCCACGAGGTGCATCACCGGCAGCGCGCGCTTGAGCGTCTCGCGCGGGGCGTCGTAGATCTCGTTGTAGCGCCCCAGGTAGCACGAGTCGTGATAGGTGAACGTGCTCACCGCCGCGTGCAGCTCGGGGCGCAGCGGCACACGCCCCTGCGCCATGAGGTGCTCGATGAACGTCGAGTGGTGGATGACGTCGTAGTTGCCGCCGAACTGCGGGTACTCGTTGCCGAGCTGGTGCATGCAGTGCGGGCAGGCTGTCACGATGGTGCGCACCTTGTACCGCTCCAGCGTTTCGACGTTCTCCTTGGCCAGCATCTGGTACAGGTACTCGTTGCCCATGCGCCGCGCGGGGTCGCCGTTGCATTTCTCCTCGCGGCCGAGGATGGCGAAGTTCACGCCCGCCGCCTGCATGATCTTCGCAAAGGCGACGGTGGTCTTCTTGGCGCGGTCGTCGAACGAGCCCATGCAGCCGACGAAGTACAGGATGTCGGCCGTCTCGCCGCGCGCGGCCAGCTCGGCCATCGTCGGAATGTTCATGCCGTCGGACCACTTGCCGCGATCGCCCGGGTCGAAGGCCCACGGCGACCCGCGCTGCTCCATGCTCTCGAACGCCGGCATCACCTCCTCGGGGAAGCGCGACTCCGACAGCACCAGGTTGCGCCGCAACTCGAGGATCACCGACAGCTGGTCGATGGAGACCGGGCACTCCTGCACGCAGGCGCGGCAGGTGGTGCACGCCCACAGTTCCTGTTCGCTGATGAACCCGTCCAGCAGCGGGCGGTCCTCTGCCTTCTGCCCTCCGCCATCTGCCCTCAGCAGTTCCGGGGCCCGGATCTCCAGCCGCTCCCGCATGTTCACGATGATCTTCCGCGGCGACAGCAGCTTCCCCGTCGTGTTCGCCGGGCAGGCCGCCGTGCATCGCCCGCACTCCGTGCAGGCGAAGCCGTCCATCAGGCTCTTCCAGCCCAGGTGCTCCACGTCCTTGGCGCCGAACTGCTCGACGTCGGCCTCGAGATCCATGTACTTCATGACCCCGGCCTGCCCCGGCCCGCTCGTGTTCGACAGATAGACGTTGGGCAGCGACGCCACCACGTGCAGGTGCTTGGAGTACGGCAGGTAATTCAGGAAGCCGAGCACCAGCAGACCGTGCGCCCACCAGCTGATGGAGGAGATGACGGCCGCCGCGCCCGGCGGCGTGAACGCCACGAGGCGGGCCAGCGCGAACGAAAGCGGCCGGTAGAACGGCGTCGCCGCCTCGGGATGCGCCACCATGTGGAACGACTGCTCCAGGAACATCGTGACCATCAGCAGCCCGATCCAGCTCAGGATGAGCAGCGGATCGTTGGCGTGCGTCTCGGCGCCCTGCAGGCGCTTGACGCGGTGCGTGAGTCGGCGGAAGAGCGCGAAGGCGACGGCCGCGATGACCAGCGCCCCCCACAGGTCCTGGTTCCCCTGGTAGAAGCGGTACGCCCACTGCGGCATGAAGCGCGCGAAGGTGAAGCCCGGCACGATGCCGGCGGCGATGAACTCGCTCGTCCCGGCGGTCAGGACGCAGAACCCCCAGAAGATCGCCGCGTGCATCGGCCCGGCCACCGAGTCGCGGAAGATCTTCCGCTGGAAGACGCCGATCGTGACGAGGTTGGCGAGGCGGCGCGGCACGTGGTCCCAGCGCGAATCGTCGAGGCGGCCGATCCGGAGGTAGGCAACCAGTCGCTGCACGTTGGAGGCGAAAAAGCCGGCGGCGACGACGACGATGAGGGCAAAGATGCCGTTCGATGCGGTCACGGAATGCTCACGAGGTGATGGCGGCGGACGGGGGGTCGGCGCGCGCGTCGTGCGACATGCGCTGCAGCAAACGCTATCCTTGGGGCGCGCCGCCGACAAGCGAACCTGAGGCGCCGGCTGGGCGTCCATCGGCGGCGCGTCAGTGCGTCAAACACCGGCTACTGGCGGACCGCGGATCGAACCCGGATCTTCTGTGTATCAGGACCGTGCTCCCCGACGACCCATGCTCCCCGCCCTAGGCCCCCGCCTGCGAACGCACCAATGGCTGCGTCGCGCCGTCGCCCTCGCGCTGTTCGCGCTGCAGGGGGCGGTGGCGCTGTCGCCGCTCGCTGACGCGGCGCACACCGACCGACCGCAGCACGCCGAAGAGAGCGGCGCGGCGCATCGGTACGCCCACGACGAATCGACCTGCGCACTCTGCGCCGTGCAGTCGCTGCACGCCGCCGTCCCGCCGCGCGAGTGTGCCTGTGCCGTGGCCCCGCAGCATCAGGGCGTCGCCAGCCGCACGGCGCTCGGCGCCGCGGCCCCCGACGGCGGGCCGTCCAACCTCTCGCGCGCGCCGCCCCAGGCCGGCTGAGCACGCCGCAGGGGCGCGTTCCTCGCGCCATGCGGCCCGCAGTGCGCCGTCCGTCACGACGGCGATCGACTCCAGCCCATTGGACCAGGAACCGCATGCGATCCATTCTCGGGATTGCCGCGCTGGCGCTCTCCGCCGCCGTGGCATCCGCCCAGCAACGCGCTCGCCCCCCACTCGGCGCTTCAACGGTTGACACCCTGCGCCTCACCCGGCGCGCCGCCATCGCGCGAGCGCTCATCGCCAACCCGCAACTCGACATTGCGCGCGAGCAGACGGAGCAGGTGCGCGCCCAGCGGATGGAAGGCATTTCGCTGCCCGACCCCTCGTTGTCCACGTCGTGGGATTCGCTGCCGGGGCCGTTCCGCCTCGGCCGCGCCAGCTCGCGTTCGACGAGCCTCGGCCTCGTCGTTCCCTTCCCCGACAAGCTCCGGCTGCGCAACACCATCGGGGTGTCGAACCTCCGGTCGTCGGAGCAGCAGTACCGGCTCGTGCAACAGCAGATCGAGGCCCAGGCCGGGCGCAGCTACGACTCCGTCCTCGTTACCCGCCTGCATCGCCGCGACCTCACCGAGGCACGTACGCTCGCCGAGGAGTTCCTGAAGCGCACGCAGGCGCGGTTCAACGCCGGCTCGGTCGCCCGGCTGGACGTGATCAAGGCGCAGGTGGAGCTGGCGCAGGCGGACAATGACCTCATTGCCAGCGCCCGCGACGTGGCCAATGCCGAGGCGGCGCTCAACCGCGTCCTTGGGCGTCCGCTGGCCCTGCCCATCGAGCCGCTCGACTCGCTCGCCGCGCCGCCGGCCCTGCCCGATCTCGCGGCCGTCGAGGCGTCGGCGCTCCGCACGCGCCCCGAACTCCTGGCCCTTGAGGCGCAGCAGCGGGCGGCCAAGGCCAACAGCACGCTCACCCGGGAGAACTCGATCCTCCCCGACATCGTCCTTGGCGCGAACCGCGACCTGATGGTACCCGAAGCCGGCACCTGGTACTCGGCCGGCCTCTCGATGACCCTCCCCGTCTTCTTCTGGCAGCACCGCCGCGGCGACTTCGCCGAGACGCACCACCGCGAACTCGAACTGGCGGCCACCGTGCGCGATGCCCAGGCCGCCGTGGGGCAGGACGTGCGCGCCGCGTTCGCCACCGCCGATGCCGCCCAGCGCCAGGTTGCCTTTCTGCGCGACCAGCTCCTGCCGTCGGCGCGCGAGGCGTACCGGGCCGCCACGGTGAGCTACGGACTCGGCGGTCTCTCCGCGCTGGAGGTCCTCGACACCCGCCGTACCCTGCTCGACGCCGAGCGCCAGTATGCCGACGCCCTCGCCGCCGCCAACTCCGCGCGCTCCGATCTCGCGCGCGCGGCCGGCGTTCCGCTTTCCACGCTCGCTCCCGGAGCTTCCCGTGAATAAGGTCCTGACTGCCTCCAGGCTGCGCGCGTGGGCGCCCGCCGCGCTCGTGCTCATCGCCGGTCTCGCGACCGGCTGCACGTCGAAGGCCCCGGCCGACGCCGACACCACCGCCCAGCGGCCCGCGACGTTCAAGGTCTCCGCCGAGCAGCGCAAGCGGCTCACCATCATTACCGCCGCGCGCGAGACGTTCCGGCCGACGCTCGACGTCACCGGCACGGTCGCCTTCAACGGCGACCGCTCCACGCAGGTGATGTCGCCAATCTCGGGGCCCGTCTCCCGGGTGACCGTGTCGCTGGGCGCGACCGTCGCCCAGGGCCAGCCGCTCGCCCTCGTGTCGTCGCCCGACTTCGCCGCCGCCGTGGCGGCCTATCGCAAGGCGGAGGAGGCCGCGCGCAACACGCAGCGCATCTTCCACCTCAACGAGCAGCTGTTCCAGAACGACGCCCTGGCCCGGAGCGACCTCGACCAGTCGCGCACCGACGCGTCATCCGCCGCCGCCGACCGCGAGGCGGCGTCGCTGGCACTGCGCTCGCTCGGCCTCGACGAGGCGACCATCGCGCTCATCCGCGATGGCAAGCAGACGGCGCCCATCGAGGGCGCCATCCGCGCCACGCTGCCGGGGACCGTGGTCGAGAAGTTCATCACGCCCGGCCAGCTGGTGAGCGGCGGCGCCACGCCGGCGTTCACGATCGCCAACCTCGGCAGCATGTGGGTGTTCGCCAGCGTGTACGGCGCCGACATCGCGCTGGTCTCGCCGGGCCAGCGCGTGGACGTGCTGGTTGACGGCTCAACCACGCCGGTCGCCGGGCGCGTCGATTACATCGCGCCGATCGTCGATCCCGGCACGAAGGCCACGAGCGTGCGGATCGTCGCCGACAACCCGCGCGCCCTGCTGAAGCGGGACCAGTTCGTGCGCCTGACCATCCATTCGACGCGCGAAGCATCGGGCATCCTCGTCCCGGCCGCCGCGATCCTGCGCGACGACGACAACCTCCCGTTCGTGCTCATTGCCGCCGCCGACGGCTCGTTCCTGCGACGCCGCGTCACCCTCGGTCATCGCGTGGGTGACCGGTACGAGCTGGCCACCGGCGTCGCGAGCGGCGACCAGGTGGTGGCCGACGGCGCGCTCTTCGTCCAGTTCGCGGAGAGCCAGTGACCGAACCGACGCGCTCGTCCAGCCCGGAGTCCGCCGTCGGGGCTCCGTCGTTCGCCAATCGCATCGTCCGTGCGGCGCTGCGGCAGCCGTTTCTCGTCGCCATCTTCACGCTCACCCTGGTCGCCGTCGGCATCTGGTCGTTCTCGCGGCTGCCGGTCGATGCATATCCCGACCTGTCGCCGCCGATGGTCGAGATCACGACGCAGTGGCCGGGGCACGCCGCCGAGGAGGTCGAGCGGCTGGTCACGGTGCCGATCGAGACCGAGATGAACGGCGTGGAGCACGTGAAGGTCGTGCGCTCCATCTCGCTGTACGGGCTCTCCGACATCCGCATCACCTTCACCGACGGCACCGATCCGTACTTCGCGCGGCAGCGCGTCTTCGAGCACCTGCCCGACGCGACGCTCCCCACCGGGGTGAGTGCCGGCGTCGCTCCGCTCTTCGCGCCGTCGGGCCTCGTCTACCGCTACGTGATGGAGAGTTCCGACCGGTCGGCGATGGAGCTGCACGTCATCAACGACTGGGTGGTCACCAAGGCGCTGAAGGGCGTGGCTGGCGTGGCCGACGTCGCGAGCCTCGGCGGCGAAACCATGGAATACCACGTTGACGTCGATCCCGTGAAGCTGGCTGGCGCCGGCCTGGCGATCGGCGACGTCGTGGACGCGCTCAGCGCCAACAACGACAACTCCGGCGGCGGATTCTACTCCGAAGGCGGGCAGTTCTACTACGTGCGCGGCCTCGCGCGCCTGAAGGTCACCAACGACATCGGCAACGTGGTGGTCGCGACGAAGAACGGCATCCCCGTCCTCGTGAAGGACGTGGCCACCGTGGAGATCGGACACGCACCCCGCCTTGGCCAGTTCGGCTTCAACAGCCAGGACGATGCCGTGGAGGGCATCGTGCTCATGCGGACGGGCGAGCAGGCCCAGACGGTGCTGAAGCGCGTCGAGGCCAAGGCCCGGCAGCTCAATGACAGCATCCTGCCGAAGGACGTGAAGCTCCATACGTTCTACGACCGCAGCGACCTCGTGGCCCTGACGACGCACACCGTCGAGGACAACTTGCTGCGCGGCATCCTGCTCGTGATCGTCGTGCTGATCTTCTTCCTGTTCGACCTGCGCTCCGGGCTCATCGTCGCCGCCACCATTCCGCTGGCGCTGCTCTTCGCCTTCATCTGTCTCGACCTCCGGCACATCCCGGCCAACCTGCTGTCGATCGGCGCCATCGACTTCGGCATCCTCGCCGACGGCGCGGTGGTGATGGTGGAGAACATCCACCGACAGCTGGCGCTGCGGAACGGCACGTCGTACTCGCTGCGCGAGGTGATCGCCGCGGCCGCATCCGAAGTGGACCGCCCGATCGTCTACGCCGTCGCCGTGATCGTCGCCGGCTTCCTCCCCATCTACGTGCTCTCAGGTCCGTCGGGCCGGCTGTTCAAGCCGATGGCCGACACCACGATCTTCGCCCTCATCGGCGCGCTGATCCTGACGCTCACGCTCCTGCCGGTGCTCAGCGCCTGGGTGCTGCGCAAGGGCGTGCACGAACGGCGCAACCCGGCGTTCGAGTGGATCCGCGACGTCTACGCCCGGCATCTCGAGTGGAGCCTGGCCCATCGCGCCTTCGTCGTCTGGACGAGCGTCGCCCTCTTCGCCGTGTCGATCGGGCTGGCATGGAGCGTCGGCGGCGAGTTCATGCCGACGCTCGACGAGGGGGCCCTGTGGGTGCGCGCCACCCTTCCCTACACCATCTCGCTCGAAGAGTCGTCCAAGCTCGTGCCGCAGATCCGGCGGATCCTCAAGTCGTTCCCCGAGGTCACGGACGTCGCGTCCGAGCACGGGCGCGACGACGGCGCCACCGACCCGACGGGCTTCTTCAACGCCGAGTTCTACGTCGGGCTCAAGCCGTACGCCGAGTGGAAGGGGCCGTATCACCGGAAGGACGAGCTGATCGCCCGCATCGACTCGCAGCTCCACACCTTCCCGGGCGTCATCTTCAACTACTCGCAGCCGGCCAACGACGCCGTGCAGGAGGCGGAGACCGGCCTCAAGAGCGCGCTCGACGTCAAGGTCTTCGGGCCCGACCTCGCCGTGCTGCAGGCCAAGGGGCTCGAGGTGAAGCACGCGCTCGAGAAGGTGCGCGGCATCACCCACGTTACCCTCGTGCAGGAACTCGGCCAGCCGTCCCTGACGCTCACCGTCGATCGGGCGAAGCTCGCGCGCTATGGCCTGAGCGCCGCGGCCATCAACAGCGTCATCGAGGCCGCCGTCGGCGGCACGGCCGCCACGCAGGTCGTGCAGGGTGAACAGCTGTTCAATCTCGTGGTGCGGGTGTCGCCGCAGTACCGCAGCACGCCGGAAGCCATCGGCAACATCCTCGTGGCCACACCGACCGGCAGCCAGGTGCCGCTGAGCGCCGTCGCCACCATCCAGGTGACCAACGGGGCCGCGCTCATCTACCGGCAGGACAACGGCCGCTACATCGGCATCCAGTACTCGGTGCAGGGGCGCGACCTCGCCAGCGCGGTGCAGGATGCGCAGAAGCAGGTGGCCCGCGCCATCCGGCTGCCCGCCGGCTACCGCGCCGTGTGGGGCGGTGAGTACGAGGAGTACACGACCAGCCGGAGCCAGCTGCAGCTCGTGCTCCCGATCACCATCGCGCTCATCTTCCTGCTCCTCTTCGGACTGTACCAGAACGCGAAGTTCCCGGTGATCACCGTGCTCGGCGTCATCCTATCGGTGCCCATTGGCGGCATGTTGGCGCTGGCCGTCACCGGCACCGACCTCTCGGTGTCGTCGGGCATCGGGTTCCTTGCGCTCTTCGGCGTCTCGGTGCAGACGGCGGTCGTCTACATCTCGTATGCCAACGAGCTGCGGCTCGCCGGGCGCGGCATCGCCGAGGCGACGCGCGAGGCGGCGCGCCTGCGCTTGCGGCCCATCATGATGACCGCGCTGGTGGCGGCGTTCGGCCTGTTGCCGGCGGCACTGGCGACCGGCGTCGGCAGCGATTCGCAGAAGCCGTTCGCGCTGGTGATCGTCGGCGGCCTCTTCTCGCGCCTCCTCATCAGCGTCTTCCTGATGCCGGTGCTCTACGAGATGGCCGCGCGCCCGGGGGACCGCCTGGAGGTGTAGCGCGGCGCGCCCGAACCCGTTCGGGCTACTCCGCTTGGGCGATTGTCCCGCACTTCCTGCGGGGCCATCGTGCACGTGGATTCGAAGCACATCCCCCGGGAGGCGTCATGCAGGACACCAAGGTCGGCGACGACGAGGCGCGGCAGGCCGCGCAGCACGAGGCGGTGAAGTCGAAGGTCGAGAGTCGCGTCAACGCGGAAATCTCCAGCCAGGCCGCGGCGGCCACCCCCGACGGACGGTCGCGCGTCGCCGACGTGGCCGGGCAGATGCGCGAGAAGGCGGTGGACGAGACGGTGCGGGGCGAGCGCTCCCTCGGGCGCTCTCGCACGGCGGCGCGGGGCTCGCAGTTCCTGGACTACGCGTTCTACCTGGTCTATGCCCTGCTCGCGATGCGCTTTGCCCTCGCGCTGATCGCCGCACAGTCCACGAACGGCTTCGTGCGCTTCATCAACGCAGTGTCCGGCCCGTTCTATGCGCCGTTCCGCGGCATCGTCCCGAGCCAGAGCGCCGACGGCGGCTACACGCTCGTCGTACCGATCCTCGTCGCGCTCGTCGCGTACGTCATCCTGCACGTCGCCATCAACGCCGCGCTGCGCATGGTCGGACAGAGGAAGACGGAGATTTAAGCGGGCGGCGGGATCGCCGCCCGCGGCACTCACCACTGCGCCTGCGATCCCCACATGCTGTGCGGGATGGCGAAGACCACCATCGTGACGACGGTGGCCACGATCACGGCGACCTTGGCCTGCCGCCCGCCGCGCAGTCGCCACGCCGCCAGAATCCACGCCACGCCGGCGATCAGCGTCTTGTTGTCCGTCAGGTCGTAGCCGAACGGCACGCCGGTCCAGTACGCGTCGAACGCGTACTTCTGCACGATGGGCCCCAGCACGAAGCCGCCGAACAGGAGCAGCGCCGTCGTGACGTAGCCCCAGCGCCGCGTGTCGCCGCCGCCGATGGCGGCGAACAATGCGCGCATCGCGAACAGCATGCCGAAGAACATGCACGCGACGTGGGGAATCAGGACCCACGCCGGCACGTCGCCCTTGAACCGCGCCACCGCCGGCTGCGCTGGGAACGCCGCCTGCTCCGCGCCGCGCACCAGGGTCACCCGGTACTCGAGCTTGCCGGCCATCGGCATCAATGCGTCCGCCGCCGGCGGCAGCACGGCGCCGAGTGCGCTACCAGTACGCGTCATCGGTTCGGTGCGCCACGGATCCTGCGTCGGATAACGCCGCCACTCGACCGCCCCCGTCACGGTGGAGTCGGCCACCGCGACGGCGACCGGCATCCGACCGGTGATGGAGTGCGTGCGCAGCAGCTTGAGCGCCACGTCCTGCCCGCCCAGCACGACGGTGCCGCGCACCGGATACGTCGGCCCGGTCCGGCGCTGATAGATGGCCGAGATCAGCGTGATGACGACCGCCAGCGTCCACTGCACCCAGCCCTTGCGCATCGTCGCCTATCCCCCGGCGCGGGCAGCCCGCACGGCGTCGGTGAGCACCGGCAGCACCTCCATCACGTCGCCCACGATGCCGTAGTCCGCCGCCTTGAAGATCGGCGCTTCCTTGTCCTTGTTGATCGCGACAATCGTCTTGGACGTGCGCATGCCGGCGAGGTGTTGTATGGCGCCCGAGATGCCGCACGCCACGTACAGGTCGGGGCTCACCAGCCGGCCCGTCTGGCCAATCTGGTCCGAATGCGGACGCCAGCCGTCGTCGGTGACGGCCCGTGTCGCCCCCACGGCCGCGTTGCCGAATGCCGCGGCGAGATCCTCGACGAGCTTGAAGTTCGCCGCTTCCTTGAGACCGCGGCCGCCGGCGATGATCACCGGCGCCTCACCGAGGTCGATCTTCCCGCCCGCCGCCTTCTCGGTGAGCGTCACCTTCACGCGCACCGCCGTCGGGTCGCCGACCGGGGCCAGCGCCTCGACGGTGCCGGCCTTGGCGTGCTCCACCGGAAGCACTGCGGCCGCGCGCAGCGAGATGAGCGCCGGCGTGGCCTTCAGCACGAAGCGCTGGACGATCTTGTTCGTGTAGCCTGGATGGGCCACCGCCACCGAGTCGGCGGAGACGACGAACTCGCTGACGTCGGAGGCGTACGCGAGCTTCATGCGCGCGGCGACGCGCGCCACAAGATCGTGCCCCTGCGCGCTGGCGGCAAAGAACGCCGCCCGGTAGCCGCTGCCCAGGCGCGCGGCCAGCGCGGCCGTCAGCGCCTCGGGATTGTAGTTGGCGAACGCGTCGTGCTCGAGCACGAGCACCACGTCGGCGCCGTGTGCGGCCAGCCTGGCCGCATGCTGGGCGACGCCGGGTGCGCCGGCGAGCACCGCGTGCACCTGTCCACCGGTGGCATCGGCCACCCGGCGCGCGGCGGTCACGGTCTCGAGCCCGGCGCGGCGCAGCTCGCCGAGGCGCGTTTCGGAGAATGCGAGAATGTTCGTCATCAGAGGACCTTCGCCTCTTCCTTGAGGAGGCGGACGAGTTCGGGGACGGCGTCCTTCCCTTCGCCGATGATGCGCCCCGCGGCACGTTCGGCCGGGAGCTCCATCTTTTCCAGCTGGTAGGTGATGGCGCCAAGCTGCGCCGGCCTCACCTCGAGCGGCTTCTTCTTGGCGGCCATGATCCCCTTGAGCGACGGGTAGCGTGCCCGCGCGATGCCCTCGTCGATCGTCACGACCGCGGGAAGCGGGCATTCGATGAGTTCATAGGCGCCCTCAAGCTCACGACGCGCCTTCACCACGCCGCCCTCGACGTTCAGCTGCGAGATGGCGGTGATGAGCGGCAGGCCCAGCAGCTCGGCGACGAACGCGCCCGTCGAGCGGTTCTGCGTGTCCACCGCCATGCGCCCGCACAGGATCAGGTCGTAGCCGCCGTCCTTCAGCTCGGCGGCCAGCGCGGTGGCAATGGCCAGGCCGTCGCTCACCGGCGCGTCGTACTTGAGCTGCACCGCGCGGTGCGCGCCCATGCTCAGCGCCTTGCGCAGCGTCTCCTGTACCACGTCGGGCCCGAGCGAGATCACCGTCACCTCGCCGACGCCGGCCTTCTCCGTGATCTGGATGGCCACCTCGGCGGCATAGCCGTCGAAGTCGGACATGTCGTACTTGAGTCCCGCCTCGTCGATGCCCGTGCCCGACGCCGCGATCTTGAAGCGCCCTTCCATGTCGGGAACGCGCTTGATGCACACGGCCAATTTCACCGTGAAATCCTCTGTTTGGGGTGATGGGAAAGGTAGTGATGGAGACGCCGGATGGGAGAGGGCCGAGGGCCGAGGGCCGAGGGCAGCGGGCACGGGGCGCCGGCGAAGGCCGATGGCGGCGTTCGGTAGCCGTGCGCCGCGAAAGCCACCATTCTTGTGCCGGCCCGCGACCGCCTACCGCCTGCGATCTGCCCCCTGCCCCCTGCCCTCTGCCCTCTGCCATCTGCCATCTGCCCTTCCCAACATGCCCCTCGCCCTGATCACCGGTGCCAGTTCCGGCATCGGCCTTTCCTTCGCCGAGCTGCTGGCCGAACGCGGCTACGACCTCATCCTCGTTGCCCGGACCACGGCACGCGTCGAGGCGGTCGCCGGCGAGCTCGCCGCGCGCCACGGGGTGCGGGCGGAGGCGTGGACGGCCGACCTGGCGTCGGACGCCGGGTGCGAGGCCGTGGCCGCGCGCATCGCCGAGCTCCCCCACCTCGACCTGCTGGTCAACAACGCCGGCTTCGCGACCACGGGCAAGCTCGCGAAGATCCCGGCCGGGCCGCAGCTCGCCATGCTGCGGCTGCACGTGCTGGCGCCCATGCGCCTGTCCACCGCGGCCCTGCCGCGCATGATCGCCCGCGGCGCGGGCGGCATCATCAACGTCAGCTCGATCGCCGGCTTCCTCTACGGCCCCGGCAACGTGAACTACTCGGCCACCAAGGCGTACCTGACGTCGTTTTCGCTCGGCCTCGACACCGAGGTGCGGGCGGCCGGCATCCGCGTGCAGGCGCTCTGCCCCGGCTTCACGCACACCGAGATCCACGACGAGATGCCGCACGTCAAGCAGCAGGTGCCGGCGTGGATGTGGATGGACGCCGGCCGCGTGGCCGCCATCTCCCTGCGCCAGCTCGAGGCCGGCGGCCCCGTCATCTGCGTCCCCGGCACGCGGAACCGGATCATCCGGCGCCTGCTCGCCCTCGTGCCGCATGCCCTGCGGCGCCGGCTGGCCGTGCGACGAAAGAAGAAGTGAGGGCCTGACGGCAGACACAGGACGCGGAGGGTGAACGCGAGGTGCTGGAGACGCAAAGACGGCTGACGGGAGCAAACCCGTCAGCCGTCCTCTGCCATCTACCGTCGACCGTCGACCGTCTACGGCTACCGTCTAGTTCTTCGGCTTCAGCGACGCGTCGCGGATCGCCTTGAACTCGTTCCCCGGCTTCCACTCCGGGAACTTGCCCGCGTTCGCCACGCGCCAGCCGATCATCAGGTCGAGCTGCAGGTCCTGCACGGCCCCCGACATGTCCCACGTCGGCTTGATCTCGTCGCTCGGCTTGTGGTAGTCATTCGTCACGTACTCGGCGCGCTTCGTCATGCCGTACGTCGAGTCCTGGCCGATGAAGGTGATGCCCGCGCTCGGGTAGAACGCCGGCACGCCGACCTTCGCGAAGTTGAAGTGATCGGAGCGGTAGTAGTACCCCTTCTCCGGCTCCGCATCGGGGCGCAGCGTGCGCCCGCCCTGCTCGGCGGCGGCGACCCGCGCGTAATCGTCCAGGTCCGACGCGCCGTAGCCCATCACCACGATGTCCGACGTGCGCCCCCATGAGTTGAGGCCGTCGAGGTTGATGATCGCCAGCGTCTTCTCGATCGGGTACAGCGGGTTCATCGCATAGTACTGCGAACCCAGCAGCCCCTGCTCCTCCGACGTGACTGAGAGGAAGAGGATCGAGCGGCTCGGCGCCTTCTTGACCGCCGTGAAGCCCCGCGCCAGCGCCAGCAGGCCGGCGACGCCGGTCGCATTGTCCGACGCGCCGTTGTAGATCGAGTCGCCGTTCACCTTGGCGCCGACGCCGAAGTGGTCCCAGTGCGCGTTGTAGACCACGATCTCGTTCTTCAGCACCGGGTCGCTCCCCTCGAGGAGCGCCACCATGTTGCGCGAGTCGACGGTGCGCAGGTTGTTCTTCAGCTCGATGGACGCCGTGACGCCCAGCGGCACCGGCGCAAATTCCTTGGTGGCCGCCTTCGCCTTGAGCGAGTCGAAGTCCTGCCCCGCCATCTTGAACAGCGCCTTGGCGCGGTCGAGCGTGATCCAGCCCTCCACCTCGCTGCGCGACATGTTCTTGTCGGCGGTCACCAGGTCGAACTGCTCGGCCGTCCGCCCCTGCACCACGGCAAAGGGATAGCCGGCGGGCCCCGTCTCGTGGACGATGATGACGCCGGCGGCCTTGTGCTTCATGCCCTGGTCGTACTTGTAGGTCCACCGCCCGTAATACGTCATGCGCGGGCCGCCGAAGACTGCGGTGTCGGCCACTGGCGGGTCGTTGACGAGCACCACCATCGTCTTGCCCGTGAGGTCCACGCCCTTGAAGTCGTCCCAGCCGTACTCCGGCGCCTCGACGCCGTAGCCGACGAAGAC
>Ga0334722_10002232_pt1 | contig 22251 bp, 27 predicted proteins | sample C3_bottom_MG_FD_207210 | JGI IMG/M metagenome (GOLD analysis project Ga0334722, IMG submission 207210) | Sediment microbial communities from Yellowstone Lake, YNP, Wyoming, USA - C3_bottom | ecosystem: Environmental > Aquatic > Freshwater > Lake > Sediment | place: USA: Wyoming | collected... | reverse complement strand
GCAAAGGAATCGAAATCATCTTCAAAAACTTACATAAGATATTGGACGAAGAACACGTCGCGCCCATTGTTTGCGTCGGCCACAAACTCGACCCCTACAAACACGAAGTTCTTTTACAAACACAAAGCGATGCAGCAGAAGACACCGTCATCGAAGAACTCCAACGCGGCTACACGATGAACGGCAAAGTCATCCGCTACGCAAAAGTAAAAATTGCAAAACCAAAACAAGACAAAAAAACAGACAAACAAACACACGCTACTGGAGGGAACTAACATGACAAACGAAAAAATCATCGGAATCGACCTTGGAACATCAAACAGCGCAGCAGCAGTCCTTGAAGCAGGACGACCAAAAATTGTGCCCAGCGCAGAAGGAGCATCACTTTACGGCAAAGCATTCCCGTCTTTTGTTGCCTTCACCAAAGACGGCCAAATGCTTGTCGGAGAACCCGCGCGCAGACAAGCCGTCTCAAACCCCCACGGAACCGTCTACGCAGCAAAACGCAAGATGGGAACCAACTTCAAATACCAAATCTACGGAAAAGAATACACACCGCAGCAAATCTCGGCATTCATCCTACAAAAAATCAAACGAGACGCGGAAAGCTTCCTTGGACAACCCATCAAAAAAGCAGTCATCACGGTCCCTGCATACTTTGATGACAACCAACGACAAGCAACCAAAGACGCAGGAACCATCGCAGGACTTGAAGTCGTTCGCATCATCAACGAACCCACTGCCGCAGCACTTGCCTACGGTCTTGATAAAGTTGGCAAAGACCAAAAAATCCTCGTCTTTGACCTTGGAGGCGGAACCCTTGACGTCACCATCATGGAATTTGGCGACGGAGTCTTTGAAGTTATCTCGACCTCCGGAGACACCCAACTTGGCGGAACCGACATGGACAACACGTTGATCAATTTCATCGTCAAAACATTCCAAGACGAAAACGGAATCGACCTCAACGACGACGCAGTCGCCATGCAACGCGTGCGCGAAGCCGCAGAAAAAGCAAAGATCGAGCTCTCAACAGTACTCGAATCAGAAATCAATTTGCCCTTCATCGCAAACACGCCATCAGGGCCTAAAAACTTGCAGCTCAAACTAACCCGAGCAAAACTTGAACAACTCATCGACCCCATCGTCAAACGCTGCCAAAAATCAGTTGACCAAGCAATGACCGACGGCAAACTCATGCCAAAAGACATTGTCAAAGTCATCCTCGTCGGCGGCCCAACCCGCATGCCCATCGTCCAAAAATACGTCGAACAATGGTTTGGAAGCAAAGTCGAACGCTCGATCGACCCCATGGAATGCGTCGCAATGGGCGCAGCAGTCCAAGCAGGAGTCCTTTCTGGAGAAGTCAAAGACATCTTACTCCTTGACGTTACTCCCTTAAGCCTTGGAATCGAAACACTTGGCGGAGTCCTGACCAAAATCATCGAACGCAACACCACCATCCCGGTCAAACGCAGCCAAGTCTTTAGCACCGCCGCAGACAACCAAAACGCGGTCACTATTAGAATTGCACAAGGAGAACGCCCCATGTTCGGCGACAACAAATCCCTTGGACAATTCGACCTCGTTGGCATCCCGCCCGCACCGCGCGGAGTCCCCCAAGTCGAAGTCACCTTCGATATCGACGCGAACGGCATCCTCAACGTCACGGCAAAAGACCTCGGCACGACCAAAGAACACAGCATGCGCATCACCGCGCCCAACAAACTCGATACGAGCGAAGTTGAACGCATGCGCAAAGAAGCCGAACAATTCGCAGATGCAGACAAACGCAAAGCAGAAGCAATTGAAGTTGTCAACCACGCAGACAGCCTCGTCTACAGCTCGGAAAAACAACTCAAAGACTTCGAAGGAAAAGTCCCCGAAAGCCAACTCAAAGACATCAAGGCAAAAGTAGACGAACTTCGCAAGTTGCTTGCTGCAAGCCCGCGAAACATCCCCGAACTCAAAACAAAATCGGATGAATTTACGGCACTCTTGCACAAAGCCGCAGAACAACTCTACCAATCTGCAGCCAAAAAACAAGAAGGCAAGAATCCGGGAAAGAAAAGCGGCAAAACCCCCACCGGCGCAAACATCCATGACGACACCGTCGACGCGGAGAAAGCATGAGCTTTGTTGAAATGATCGCGTACCCGGCACTTGGCCTTGCCGCGATGTATTTCATCTTTCGCCTCGCAGGACAATTCGCCTTTGGCAAACTCGTCAAAGATGAATACGCGCATATCGTGGCAAGCGACGAACACAAAGTCAAAGGCAGATATCAATGACTCTGCCTTTGACATACATCAGCTGCGGAGCAGTCGTAACGCATCACGGTAAAGTCCTGCTCGTTCGCGATACAACCGGCACGAAATGGGGACTTTCTATGGGCGAACCCGACCTTGGCGAAAGTGAAGAACAAACCGCCATCCGGGAAATTCGCGAAGAAACCGGCCTTGCAGTCACGATCGTTCCCGGCTTTTCCAAAACCGCACAATTCAAATACTTGCGCGAAGGAACCTTGGCTGAAAAACACATGGTCATCTTCCTTGCACGCTCGAGCACCGATGCATACAAACCAAACACCCAAGAAATCGCGCACATCGGCTGGTTCACCCCACAAGAAGCGATGAAGCTTGACATATACCCTGAAGCCAAAGAAATCATCTCGCAAGCGATAAAACACCCATGAGCAAAGACTACTACGCAACCCTTGGCGTTGAAAAAAACGCGAGCACGGAAGAAATCAAGCGCGCATACAAAAAACTCGCCAAACAATACCACCCCGACCTGAATAAAAATCCTGAAGCAACCGAAAAATTCAAAGAAATCAACGAAGCCGCCGCAATCCTTGGCGACCCTAACAAACGCGCACAATACGACGAGCACGGAAGCGCAGACTCTGGCCAACAATTCAACGGCTTTGACTTTCGCGACTTCGCAGGACAAGGATTCAACTTCGACGACATCTTCGACAACCTCTTCTCCGGATTCGGATTTCGCAAATCACGACAAAACCAAGGCCGTGACCTTGCAACCGAAATCGACATCACCCTTGAAGAAGTCGCAAAAGGAACCACCAAGGAACTCCACCTCCAACGACTCGTGCCGTGCGAAAAATGCGACGGCAAAGGAGGAACAGACATTATCGCATGCAAAACCTGCAACGGACAAGGAATCGTACGCCACGCGCGCAGAACCCCCTTTGGCATGTTCGCAACCACCACCACGTGTAATACGTGCAAAGGCTCAGGAGAAGTTCCCGAAAACACCTGCAGTGCTTGTGATGGTGAAGGACGAATCGCAAGCAGAGAACCACTGTCAGTTAAAATCCCCGCAGGCATCCATGACGGCATGAAACTACGCCTTGCAGGCGAAGGAGAAGCAGGAAACCTGGGCGCAAGCGCAGGAGACCTTTATGTTGTTGTCCATGTCCCCGAAGACGAACGCTTCCTGCGCGACGGCAACGACCTTATTATTGAGCAACCTATTAGTTTCGTCACTGCCTGCCTTGGCGGCGAGATCACTGTTGAAACCCTTGACGGCAAGAAAAAAGTTGCAATCGAACCCGGCACACAAAACAACCAAGAAGTACACCTTGAAAATGAGGGCCTCCCTGAACTACGCAGTAAAAACACCGGCGACCTCGTCATCAAAATCACGGTCGAAGTCCCCACTAAACTTAGCAAAAAACAAAAAGAACTCCTCAAAGAATTTGAAAAAGAAAGCGGCAAAAAGATGTTCGGACTGTTCTAACGCATTTTTTGCAAGATATCATCTAGATCTTTGCCCCATTTCTTGCGCTCAGAACTTCTTTCTTCATCAACTTTTTTTAAGTCAACAGAAACACTTTCCCACGCATACAACCGCGCACGCTCACCCTTGCTCAATGCAGCGCGTAACGGATGCTGCACGTTCAACCCTTCCTCAAGCCGCACAAAATCCTCCAAAGGTAAAGTCCGATAGCCCTTGCGCACGTAATCCGCCTCACACGCGGCAAACGCCTCGCGCGTCTTATCAAGAACTTCCCCTGTGACCTTTGAACCCACTGCAAGCGCGTAGAAATACCCTGACTGAACATAACGCTGCTCGACCACTTTTATTGGAGTTAGCCAAATTGGAAAATTCATAACGCGTTCCTCCCTCAACTAAAAATGACGGTATCGTGAGCTCTTACTCGAGCTTTTCAATAAGGTCTTGGATATCTTGTGCGACCTGTTCAAGACCGCTCTTCATCGAGCTCGCCGCGGTCGATGGCAGCTTCTTTTGCTGGATAAGACTTCCAATCACATCGCGCATGTTCTTCAATCGCATAACACTCTGGTCAATAACGGGCAGAATCCGGGCAAGCCGGGCCGCAACCTGCGCCTGGCTTGGGCTTTCAACATCTTTCACTGCGGGCATAGCAAAAACAGAACTTCGCAACCTTAAATACTTTTCGCATGTTTCTCACAGAAAAAACGGGGCATCATCGCGGATAAGGAGGTCAACCGCTCAACCCGTCTGTTCTTTTGACTCAAACCACATTTGTCTCTGCCAATTCTTCGATATACTCGCGCATTTCATGCGCCTCATCCACCGAAATTTGTCCTGCTGCGAGCAAACTTTCAATTGCCCGCACATCATCCTTCCAATGCGCATATTTCATCCCTTTTACCTCCGCACAAAGGGACTGTACATCCCCTTGCGCTGAAACTATCGTTTTGTCTGATTCTTAAATCAATTATGAAAGCGAAATATGAAGCGCCAATGCGGATTTCAAATCCGCAAAGCTTAAAAGGCATAAAACGAAAATTAGCCACTATGATTGAACTCACCATCCACAGCCCTGCCTGGTTCCTTGGCGTTGACGCATCACTTGAAGCATTCGCCGCACTCATCGCATTCTTCGTCACGTTCGCAAGCTACAAAGTGTATCGCGTCAGCAAAGAAAACCGCTACCGCTCATTCATGACCGCATTCATCCTCCTCACCTTAAGCTTCCTTGTCCGCGCAGGAGCAGACTCAATCCTTGAAAAAATCTTCTTGCACCTGAGCCAAGGACTCTACGCCAAAGTCTTCTTCATCGGCTACGTCCTACACATCTTCCTTGCCCTGAGCGCGTATCTCTTACTTATTGCAATCACGCACAAAATCGCCCAGCGCCGCATTATCGGTCTTATCAGCATACTCCTCTTTGTCGCCATGATATTATCCGGAAGCTACTTCCTGAGCTTTTACATCATCAGCACGGTATTACTTGCCTTTGTCTGCGTTGCGTACTTCCAAAACTTTCGCAAAGTGCATTCCCAAACCAGCTGCCTTGTCTTCATCGCATTCTTACTTCTCACGCTCGCGCAGCCCCAATTCTTACTTGAAGCCGTGAACGACGTCTGGTACGCAACCGCCCACATCACCCAAGCCCTTGGTTATTTGACGCTCCTCATCACCCTCTTGAGACTCAAATGAAACGCGCAAAAATCGACATCATCTACGACATGCTCAAAGCCATCGAAGAAAAAGGAGGCCGCATTATTCCCACCCATCTCCTTTACAAATCAAACCTTTCACACCAACGCATGAAATTATATTTAGATGAATTAATGCAGAAAAAACTCATTATTGAAGAAACAAAAGCTGAAAAGACAATCTACATCATCACCGACGAAGGCCGCAAATTCCTGCAAAACTTCAAACGATTAAAAGAGTTCACGCAAGCGTTCGGGCTATGAATTTGCGAAACCCATATAAATCCCCCCTTTCTTTTTTCATTCTATGTCACAACAAGAGCAGAAATACTGTGCGCGCATCATCACCGAACTTGAAGATGCCGAATTTGGTCCCTACTATCGCGTCTTCACCGCACGCTCCAATAAACAAGCAGCAGACACTGCCGAAGACCGATTTGACACTTGCTGGGTTGAACGGGGACTTCGCCTTTCAGACGTCTTACGCATTGATATTCGCAAAGTGGGAAACAAAGAATGGCTGCCCGTCCTTAACTACGAAACCAAACAAGTATACGACCTTATGCCCTCCAAAAAGTAGATTGCCAACACCTTTTTATATCCTGAATGTTCTTTCTTCTCTTATGAAAAAAGAGTTGTTGGTATTAGTTATCGTTGCATTCGTCTCGATCGGCGCGCTCCTCTTTCTTGCACACTCCGAGAACACTACCGGTGCAGCGGTCAATTCAATCAAAAAAATCCAACTCGAACGCATCCAAGAAGCACGCCTGGGCTTTCTTGTCGGAAAAGTCGCACGACCCTGCAAAAACGAAATCACTACAATCATGGACCTCATTCGCATCAACGGCGATTCACGCTATTATGATTCATGGGGACTGCGCGCAAGCGAAGAATATTTCACCAACGAAAAAGACCTCTTTGCACACCTCGTTGCCGTCTCAAACACCGGAGTCCTTGGAATCACCGGACCCGCAGCACAATATATGAGCGCAGCAAACACTTGTCCTGTCCCCGTTGCAAGTCAAGCTCGGCAAAAAGTCGAACGCATCTCGCAAATCGATATGGACCTCGTTCGAAAAACCATCGACAACTCCGGATGCAAAGACACCACGCAAGCAACACGCTTGTACTCCCAAGCAAAAAAACAATTCTCGGACAACAATTACACGGGAATGCTAGAAACACTGCAGAACGCGATCAATGCGATTCCTTGCAAGTAACCCGACGGCAGCAAAAACAAAGTATTTAATACCCGCTTCGCTTCCCTTGTCTCAGAGGTGATTTTTTGAAATTTCAACCAAGACCGAGCCTAGTTATTCTCACTCTATTGATTCTCACCGTATCAGTCGTTGCAATCCCAACAGGATATACTCCCCCTACAACTTATAGCTCTTCACCATTTGTCGGTTTTGTCAAGCACGTTGGGGAAATTCTCTGGTCAAAATCTGCAACAGGAATGATCACTGAAAAGGGCGCGCCGATTCCTGAATCCTCGCGCGTTGCTGAATCACAAACCCCTATTCCACGGGATCGTTCACCGATCACAGAAAAGGCAACTCCCTCTGATACTAAACCAATTGCGGCAACCGAATGCAATCGGGGAACCACGACGTGCGGCGTTGGCTCTTGCAAGAACACCGTTCAAAATTGCGTGAACGGAATCCCCCAAAGATGCATTCCTGGAACTGCACGAGCTGAAATTTGCGCAAACGATATCGATGACAATTGCAACGGGCAAATAGACGAAAATTGCAAACCTGCATGCACGCCAAACTGGGTGTATTCTGCATGGGGTCCCTGCTCATCAGGAGTACAAATAAGAAAAGCCTACGATTCAAACAACTGCATGACCACCACCGGAGCACCTGACCTCACACAACCATGCTCCTCTTTGTGCAATTCGGTAACGCAACCCTGCATTGTTGGAGTTGGCGCATGCACCCGTTCCGGCACGCAGACGCGCACCTGTGTGAACGGCGTACTCAATCCTCCCGGTCCGTGCTCTGTCACTCCCGGAACTCCAATCGCAGAAATCTGCGGTAATCATCTTGATGATAATTGCAACGGGCAAACAGACGAGAATTGCCCGCCTGCGTGCACTGCTCCTGCGTCGCAACCCTGCCAAGCAGGTTTTGGCCCATGCACTCGCAATGGCACACAAACACAATCCTGTGTCAATGGCGTATTAAGCGCTCCAGGCCCCTGTTCTGCAACTCCCGGCACACCCGGCGTTGAACAGTGCGGCAACTATATCGATGAGGACTGCGATGGCTTCCCGGATGACGGATGTTCGAACCCAACCGGTCACTATTGCGGGCTATGGTCTGACTGCGCCTCGGAAAACTGCGTCAACAACTTCTGTGGAACATACCAAGGCTGTATAGACGCGTGTACCGTTCAGACTTGCCACCAAGTCTGCACCCCGTTCTGCAGCCAACAATGCAGCCTCACCGTCAATCCCTATTGCGCGACATCCTGCCATCTCACATGCACTCCGCTCTCCCAACCATGCAGTGTTGGCGTTGGCGCATGCGTTCGTAACGGCACGCAAACACGATCGTGCGTCAATGGAGTCCTTGGCGCTTCAAGTGCGTGCTCGGTAACTCCCGGAACCCCAACTGCTGAACAATGCTATAATTATGTAGACGACAACTGCGACGGGCAAATAGACGAGGGCTGCCTGAAACAAAACGGCCAACTCTGCTCACAAGGATCTGACTGCCAGTCCCAAAACTGCGTGTTCTACCAAGGAATGGGAATTTGCAAATCCCACCAACAATGTATCGACGGATGCACCTCACAAAATTGCCAACAGAGCGGCCCGTTCGGCGGCCAGCAATGCACCCCCGTCATAAATTGGGCTTGCGCACAATACTGCCATTGAAAACGAAGAAACAATAACACTCAGGTTTTGAGATAGTTGCAGAAGAGAGTGTTTCCTAACCGAACAACTACGTCTGCTTTATCTAATCATATTGAAAGTGTGGTTTTCAGAGGGTCTTTCATTGAAAGCTGCTTCTTTGATGATCTGCAGAATAGAAATTCTTAAAAATAAAACTGCACTAATAGCAATCATGGATATGGTGGAACGGAAGAGACAGGAACTTGTACGTTTACAGCATAACTATGACTTAGCAAAACGGTTGCAAGAAAATGCCCAAAATTTGGAAAAACTTTCAGATGAGGATGTACGGTTAAATAATCTTCAAGAGATAACAAAAGAAGATCCCGTGTATGAAAAATTAGGAAGAGCACTGGCTTACTTAAATCGCGTCGGATGTGTTTATGATTTACGCGCCCGTGTATCCGAAGCACACTCGCAGGTCGCTAATCGATGGATGGAAGAAGCCCAATATTCTCATCTCCTGCATACAGACTGGAAAGAAGTTCTATCGGAATTTGAAAAAGAAGTCAGTCAAGAATCTAATAAGAGATATCACAAAGAACATTCTACCCTGCGCCAACCAATATAACGCCCCTTTTTGAACTGTAAGAAAAATCAGAACTTTTCGACACAACTGATTAAGAGGTATACAAATATTAATAAATCTCCTCTAGGTAGGTTTTCACTAATGGAGCCTCTACCATGCAAAGATGTAACTGATCTGACCAAACTTACGATTGTGATTGCTACGACAGATCTCCCCTACGATGGACTTGCGGATCACGTGGTGTGTTTTGATATAGACAAAGAGTTCACAGTAGATAACGCAATCGCCTGGACAACGAAGGCTCGCCAGACCTTGAACTCGCGCTCTGGCAACATATGGGGACCTCCATATTATCTCGCGGTGAGCTCAAAAGATTTTGAACATCACCACATTGACGAACTTTATGGTGCAGGTCTGTATGTTTATCGTGCTCCACAAGAGTACACTAATGCGACAACGCTCGAAGATAGACTGAAGGCTCTCACCACTGCGATTACCCAAAATTCAAAAAGGATGGCTGAAGAGGCCGCAAAAATCCCCAGTCAATCATTTGTCTACAGATCTCCGGGCGAAAGACTAACAAACGAAGAAAAACGAAAATTCCTTGATCGGTTCTATCACAAATAAAAAAAGCGTCACCTTCTCCTGCAGTTTGCATGACGCTTCATTTGAATGATTGAACCAATGCAGTGCTGTCTTGTTCTCTCCCGCTACCCTTTTAAACTCCATTCATTTTCTTCACTTCATGGAAAAAGAGTTGTTATTGTTACTCCTGATCGGCATTCCCTTTGTTCTTGTCGTTCAAGAAGTCTCACAAGGAAACAGCACGGGAGCAGTCACGAACGACATTGCAACACTGCGCGTTGAACGGCTCAAACTCATCTCGTTCCCCGCGCACGCATCAGGACTTTCAAACGATTGCCAGCTCTCGCTCAACCGCCTGCGTGATGCGATTCGCATCAACGGCGATGAACGCTACTATGACGCCCTTGGCCTACGCATGGCAGACCTGTACTTCACTAATGAACGCGACCTGTACACGCAAACCATCGCGCTCCTTGGACTACAACCTGCGCTCAATAACACATACGTCGGAGCGACCGGACTCAAATTTGTCGTAACCGAATACAACACCGTTGTTCGCGTCGGACCTTCCGTTTGTCCCGATGATATTTCAAGGCAAGCAGCAGACCTTCTCAACCAACTCGTCGCCATCGACACCATGCTCGTCCAACGCACCATCGACAAAACCTACTGTCCTGATCGGCAAAACGCGTACAACACCCTTGCCAAAGCACAAGACCACTATCACGACGGCAACTACGACCTCTATTTCAACACCCTGTACACTGCGTGGCAATACGCAAGCTCCTGCAATGCAATTCTCCACACCTGAAATCAAAGAACTCCTCAAAGCATGGATTGCCGTCTCATTCATATTCGCACTCGCCTACTCCGGATTCAATGCGAACTTGCCTTTTGCACTCGTGCTCTCCTTTGTCACCGCAGGAATCGCCTTTGTCCTACACGAACTCGCCCACAAATACATCGCACAATACTACTCCTGCTACGCAGAATTTCGCGCAAACGACCAAGCACTCATCATCGGACTTGTACTAAGCATCTTTGGATTCGTCCTTGCAGCACCGGGAGCGGTATGCGTTCGCGGCGCGAGCAAAGAACAACACGGAAGAATCGCACTTGCGGGACCCCTTGCGAACATCATTCTTGCGCTTATCTCATCTGCATTGCTTTCCAACGGAATCGCTCCAACAATCTCAATGTATGCCTTCAAAATCAACGCACTCCTCGCAGTCTTCAACTTACTACCCCTCCCTGCATTTGACGGCAGAGCAGTCTTTGACTGGAACAAAACAGTCTCAATAAGCATGATCATTGCAGGAGTTGGACTCTTTTACGTCTCGATGTTATAGACTACTTCTTTGCTTTGATTATCTGATACATCTCGCGCTTGAGCTTGTAGAATGCATCGTGATTCCCATCGAATGTCGCAAGCAACAGCTTCGGATACCTTTCAAGAACTCCCTCACTTGGCTCTGGTGCATTTACAATATATCCTAAACTCACAAAATGAGCGACGAACTCCCTGCGACTGCTCAGAAAATCACTTAGCACGTGCTTTTCTGCAGCGCTTCCCGGCAACTTCTCAATCGCGCCCTGCAAACCCTCAACAAAACCCGGATCCGCACGCGCACGCTCCTTCACATTCTCCACGAACGCACGCATGTACCCCTTGACTGCATGCAACAACCGACCATATGCGAACTTCCCCAAATTGCGCTCTTTAGAACTCGCTGCGACACCCGTATCAAGCACATTCCCCTCAAGCCCGTTATTCAACGTCCCGTGCTCCACAAAAAACGAAGGAACATCATGCGTATGCCGGTCAAAATAATCAAGCTCTTTGCATGCGTTATCGAACTCGTGCCGATCGTATGGATCATCACGCGCGATATGCCTCAAATCAAACGGGTTCACCGATGCGAACACCGCAATCTTCCCTGCCTCTTTTGCAGGCGTTGTCTTATTCCCCACGGTTTTCCTATGCATCTTTCCGTTATACGGCTCAAGCTCATACTCGCTTTCATCTCTTGGAGGAACCCACAACCTACATTCGGCAATAACCTTGCCGCACAACTTTTCAGAAACCTTCGTCACTTTTACTTCACAGCTCATCACCTTTTACATGCATTGGTAGGCGACCAGTTGACGGAAGTCGAGTGAGTATAAATATTTTTTCCCGCGTACGCTCCTTTGCTTCCACTAGCCAACCTCCCGTAATCTTTTTAAACGCTGTTTAGTGTACTTTAGGACATCGTGAAACGTTATTAATTATTTTCAATATGGAAGCGAAAGAATTATTGACGAGGAAGGAAACACCCAACGCGCCGGCCGAGATTGAAGGAATTCTCAATCCCACCATCAAAAAATGGTTCTTCTCCCGCTTTCCAAGCTTCAGTTTACCTCAACTCTTTGGCGTCTTTGAAATCCACTCCCGCAACAACATCCTTGTTAGCGCACCCACCGGAGCCACCAAAACACTCACTGGCTTTTTGTCTGTTTTGAACGAACTTGTTGATTCTGCAGAAAAAGGAATCCTCGCAGACAAAGTCTACTGTGTCTACATTTCTCCTTTGAAGGCACTTTCTAACGACATCAGCAAGAACTTGAAAGAACCCCTCGAACAAATCGAAGCAATTGCTGGCAAGAAACTTGGCATTCGTGTCGGCGTTCGAACCGGAGATACCACTGCCAACGAAAAAAGCAAAATGCTTGCAAAACCGCCCCACATCCTGATCACAACGCCCGAAAGTTTAGCGATCATGCTCTCCTCTGTTAAGTTTCGTGAACATTTGCGGAGCGTTGAATGGTGCATCGTTGACGAAATCCACGCACTCGCAGAAAACAAACGCGGAGTCCACTTATCACTCTCCCTTGAACGACTCGAACACCTCTGTAAACACCTCTGCAGAATCGGACTCTCGGCAACCGTTTCCCCCTTAGAACAAATCGCACAGTACCTCGTTGGCATGCAACGCCCCTGTAAAATCATCGACATCCAATTCCTCAAACACCTCGACTTCAAAGTCATCTCACCCGTCCCTGACTTAATCAACACCACCCACACAGACGTCCACCACGCACTCTATGATTTAGTAGACAAACTCATCCAAGAACACAAAACCACCCTGATATTCACCAACACCCGCGCAGCAACCGAACGCGTCGTCGACCACCTCAAAACCAAATACCCCAAAAACTACCTCGGAAACATCGGCGCCCACCACGGCAGCATGAGCAAACACGCACGGCTTGACATCGAAGAACGACTACGCAAAGGAGAACTCAAAGCAGTCGCGTGCTCAACAAGCCTGGAACTTGGAATAGATATCGGTTACATCGACCTCGTCCTCTGCCTTGGCAGTCCCAAATCCGTCGCACGATTCCTCCAACGCGCAGGAAGAAGCGGACACAAACTCCACGAAACAGTCAAATCACGCATCATCGTCATGGACAGAGACGACCTCGTCGAATGCGCCGTCCTCCTCAAAAGCGCAATCGAGAAAAAAATCGACAAAGTCCACATCCCAAAAAACGCCCTCGACGTCCTTGCCCAACAAATCATCGGCATCGCCCTCGAAGACACCTGGAACGAACGCGACTTGTTTACCCTCATCAAAAAAAGCTATTGCTATCAAGACTTGAAACTCGATGACTTCAACGCCATTTTAAGCTATCTTGCCGGCGAATACGTCGGCCTTGAAGACCGCCACATCTACGCAAAAATCTGGAGATCCGAAGGCGCGATTGGCAAACGCGGAAAACTCACCCGCGTCATCTACATGACCAACATCGGAACCATCCCCGACGAAAGCTTCATCACCGTCAAAATCGCAAACGAAACCGTCGGCATGCTCGACGAATCATTCGTCGAACGCCTCAAACCCGGAGACGTTTTTGTCCTCGGAGGCGAAACCTACATGTTCAAATTCACCCGCGGCATGGTCGCACAAGTAAGCGCATCCGCAAACCGGCCCCCCACGGTCCCTCGCTGGGCAAGCGAAATGCTCCCCTTAAGCTATGACCTTGCTTGTGAGATCGGAAGATTTCGCAGGCTCATGCTCGAACGATTCTCTGCACAAGAAAACCACGCTGCAATCGTCCAATTCATCAACAAACACTTATACGTTGATGACAAAGCAGCAAACGCCATCTACGAATACTTCAAAGAACAATACGACTACTGCAAAAACATACCTTCCGATAAGAATATTATCATTGAATACTTTAACGATGGCAGAGACCAAAAAATCATCTTCCACACCCTCTTTGGAAGAAGAGTCAACGACTGCTTAAGCCGCGCAGTCGCGTTTGCACTTTCCAAAACCCAACACAAAGACGTCGAACTTGGCATCTCCGACAACGGATTTTTCATCAACGGAGGAAAAACCCTGCGCGCACCCCACGCACTCAAACTCCTCAAACCCGACAAACTCGCCCTTATTATGAACATCGCCATCGAAAAAAGCGAAGTCTACAAACGCAGATTTCGACACTGCGCAACCCGCGCATTCATGATCCTACGCAACTACCTCGGCAGACAAAAACGCGTTGGCAAACAACAAGTCTCCAGCATGATCCTCATGAGCGCACTGCAACGCATCGACACCGACTTTACCATTCTACGCGAAGCAAAACGCGAATGCCTCGAAGACCTCATGGACATCGAAAACACCAAAAAAATCGTCAAAGAACTCGCCGACGGAACTATCCGGATAACGGAACTTGAAACAACCATCCCCACACCCTTTGCCCTTAACCTCGCCCTCATGGGCTACCTTGACGTTCTTCGCATCGAAGACAAATACGAATTCTTACGCCGCATGCACGACCAAATCCTTGCCAAAATCCACGGCAAAACAACCGAACGCGTCAGCGGCACGAGCTACGTCGAAAAATCACGCACGGCACGGCACGAATTCAAAGAACAACTCCGTGCCGAAACACATGCGCTTGCAGTGCCAAAATACGTCAAAGCAGAACTTTTACGCATCATCGAAGGAGAACGAACGAGCATCGATCCTCAGTTTATTTCCGGCATCAAAACACAACGTGAACAGATCTCGCAGAACTGGCCAAACGAACTCAAAACGTTCCTATTCACCGTCCTTGAAGACCTCAAAAGCTCAGACTTCTCCTACGAAGACCTTTGGAGCGAACAAGAAGAACAACAACAAACAGAACAAGAAGACCTCAAACTCACACTCATTGAACAATTCAACACCGCAGCCAAACGCGCCAAACTCGACCCCCAAATCAGATACGACGTCTATCACATGATCGACGGCGACAAAGAAGGATTCCGACGCGAAACACTCGCGTGGTTAAAAGAAACATTCGCAAAAACAGTACCCTCTTACTATAAAGATGAAATTGCGAAGTTCTTGAAGGAGAAGATGAAAGAACTTGCATAGATCTGTTTAGACTTGTTTAGAAATCTTTATTAGCCCTCTTCATACTCTGCGCATATGCAATCCCTTGCATCAATCATCCTAACCGTCCTTGGCCTGTGCCTTTTTGAAATCATCAACAGCATTGACAACGCCGTTATCAACGCAGAAGTCCTTGGAACCATGTCTGCAAAATCCCGCAAATGGTTCTTGTTTTACGGACTTTTCGCCGCGGTATTTCTCGTTCGCGGACTCCTCCCCCTTCTGATTATTTGGGCAACCAACCCCCACTTAGGCTTTATCGGCGCGCTCACGGCAACATTTAGCTCAGACCCTTCGATTGCAGAAGCCATGGAACAATCCGCACCCATCCTTCTTAGCGGCGCCGGCGTCTTCTTGATATTTCTCTTCTTTCACTGGCTCTTCCTCGAACCCAAAAGCTACGGCCTCCACACCGAACGATTCTTCGAACGCCAAGGCATCTGGTTCTACGCCGTTGTCTCAGTCATCTTATGCGCAATCGTTTGGTTCGACATCAAACGACAAGCCCTCATGGCCTTTGGCGCAGTCGTTGGATCAACCACCTTTTTCATCACCCACGGATTCAAACAAAACGCGGAAAAAATGGAACACCAGATGATCCACAAGAAAAAAGGACTCTCGGACTGGAGCAAAATACTCTACCTCGAAGTCATCGACGCAACGTTTTCCATCGACGGAGTCCTTGGCGCATTCGCCTTCACCCTCTCCGTTCCGCTCATCATCATCGGAAACGGCATCGGCGCAATCGTCGTACGACAACTCACCGTCGGAAACATCGAACGCGTCAAAAAATACAAATATCTCAAAAACGGAGCAATGTACTCCATCTTCTTCCTCGGACTCATCATGCTCGCAGACGCATTTGGCGCGCCCATCCCCGAATTCGTTTCACCCATCATCACGATTCTCGTCCTTGCATATTTCTTCTGGAAATCGAAAAAAGAACTCAGACCCGCACGTGCTACTTAAGACGAAACACTTGCGATTTCCTCGCGCCATACTTTTGCTTCATCCACTTCTTCACATCCTCAAGAACAAACTTTCCATGCGCGTTATCTGGCGCCATCACCAAATCAAACGACCAATTCGCCTTCGTATGATTCTTCGTCTTCAACAACACCATAAAATCAATATCCGCAGGCCTTCTTTTCTTCGTCGTAAAACTCCCCATCAGATACGCTTCCTTGATCGGAAGAACACCCTCGATTTGCGACACGACACTCTTTACTTGCTTCCACAAATCCTTGCGATACTTTGACTGAACCAATCTCTTTGGAACATCGCGCATGCCCTGCCTCCTAATTACCGAACGAGAACTTATCTTTTACGCACTGCAACTTATGCCCCACCCAATAAAGCGTTCCGCCCACAAACAAATACAGTGCTGCGACACTCAATACTGCTGGAACACTATGCGTCATGTAAAAATCAGCGACCGGCTTCATCACGGTCATCCCCGTGAGCCCACTTTGTGAGACGAGAAAATCCTTCACGTTAAAAATCCCTGAAATCACATTAATTGCGCCAGGAATAAAAATCGTTCCGCCCAAACTCTGCAGCATCCCCGGAAAACTCTCCTTCACGCGATACAGCAAAAACGCGCTAATGATCACAAGCATAATCCCCCCAAAAAACACTTCCGGAGAAAGCTCCCACGGGCTTGCATGATTTTCGAGTGCATTTGTCATCACCGGAATCAAGAGCGCAAAACCTGCAAACAAGCCCAAATGAATCAAAATATGATGCGACGCATGATGCACCAACTTTTTCATACACGGGTTTATGCACTTCTTCTTTATAAGATTACTGCTTTGTGACACCGAGATTTTTTATACTGTGGATTCGCAAGCCCGCCCAAAGGGGTGATATGAACGTATGGGCACATTTGAACTCATCGTTGGCTGCATGTTCGCAGGCAAAACCAGCGAACTCATCCGCAGAATCAAACGCGAACACGTCGCCCACAAAAAAGTCGTCCTCTTCAAACCCAAACTCGACAGCAGATACGACCCAAACAAAGTCAGCACCCACGACCAACTCCAACTCCACGCGGAAGTGGTCCAAAACACCCAGCAACTACGCGACTACCTTGCCAACAACCCTGTTGATGTTGTCGGCATCGACGAAATCCAATTCTTCGACGAACCCATCATCGCATTTTGCCAAAGCATCGTCAAAGACAAAACGAGCAAGATTAAAATCATCGCAGGAGGCCTCTCACGCGACTTTCGCTCCGAACCCTTTAGCTTCCTTCACAGCAAACGCCACATTGGCGAACTCATGCCCCTTGCAAACACCATCCTTGTCCTTCGCGCCATCTGCACCCACAAAGACGAACACGGAACCTGCGGACGCGATGCAGATTACACCCAACGCTTAATCAACGGCAAACCCGCAAAATACGACGATCCCATCGTATTAGTTGGAAGCCAAGAAAGTTACGAAGCACGATGCGGAACGCATCATTTTGTCGAGAAGTGATTTTCTGCGCAAAACTTTATAAATCGCCACCCGTCAAATGACTTCATGGCGAAAAAAGACGAGCCAACTCAGGGCATCACCGTCAAAAAAGACGCGGACATCTCCGAATGGTACACCCAAGTTATCCAAAAAGCAGAACTTGCCGAATACACCGGGGTATCCGGCTGCATGATCTTACGCCCAAGATGCTACACCATCTGGGAAAAAATCCAAGCATTCTTTGATTCCGAAATCAAAAAACTCGGCGTTCAAAACAGCTACTTTCCCCTGCTCATCCCTGAAAACCTCCTCAAAAAAGAAGCCGAACACGTCGAAGGATTCGCACCCGAAGTTGCCTGGGTCACCCACGGCGGCCACTCAGAACTCGCCGAACGCCTTGCCGTTCGCCCCACGAGCGAAACCATCATGTACGACGCATACGCAAAATGGATCCGCAGCTACCGCGATTTACCCCTCAAATTAAACCAATGGGTCAACGTCTTACGTTGGGAATTCAAACACCCTGTCCCATTCCTACGCTCACGCGAATTCCTGTGGCAAGAAGGACACACGGTCTTTGCCAAAAAAGAAGACGCAGACAACGAAGTCCTTGACATCCTCAAACTCTACAAACGCACCTTCGAAGAACTCCTTGCAGTCCCCGTCATCATGGGCAAAAAAAGCGACAACGAAAAATTCGCAGGAGCAGACTATTCAACATCCGTAGAAACACTCACTCCTAGCGGCAAAGCAGTCCAAGCAGCAACCAGCCACCACTTAGGACAACGCTTCGCAAAAAGCTTTGGCATCACCTACCTCGACGAAAACGGAAACAAATCAATCCCCTACCAAAACAGCTGGGGATTTAGCACGCGCAGCATCGGCGCAATGATCCTCTACCACGGCGACGACAAAGGACTCATCGTCCCACCCCGCGTTGCACCCCTACACGCAATCATCGTCCCCATCATGTTCGAAGACACCAAGAAAAAAATCATCGCAGAAGCACACCACGTCGCAGAACAATTGAAAAAAACAGGAATTACGGTATCTGTTGATGACCGCGACAACGTCACCCCCGGATGGAAATTCAACGAATGGGAACTCAAAGGGGTATGCCTTCGCATCGAACTTGGACCAAAAGACATAGAGAAAAAACAAGCAGTCGTCGTGAGGCGCGACACCGGCAAAAAAGAATTCATCGCCCTCACAGAACTTGCAAAATACATCCCTGAAGAACTCGAACGCATGCAAAAAGACCTCTTTACCAAAGCACAAAAATTCATGAAAGACAATACCGTACACGCCAAAAACTGGAACGAATTTGAAAAAGCCATCAAGGAGAAAAAAATCATTTACGCACCCTGGTGCTGCACGCCTGAATGCGCTGAACATATTAAGACACAAACCGACGGCGGAAAATGCCTCACCCTCCCCTACGACGCACCCAAAGCAACCGGGAAATGCATCAAATGCGAACAACTTGCAACTGCGATAGGATTGTTTGCGAAGACTTATTGACACAACTCATAAGTGATAACTAATAGAAACCCTTAAATACTGATTTTTATCAGGCTATCAAATGCCTCTTGAGAAAAAACCAGAAGAACTGTGGACAAGCTACATCGCCCGCAGACTCAAAGAAGAAGTAAACGTTGATTTTGACAACAAACGGTACGAATTCTTCTCACGCTCCGTTGATACTGCGGCAGTGCGTCTTAACATATCCAGCAAAAGCGGCAAGCGTATAGAGCTTGAGCGAATGCTTTGGGTGGATGACCTTGCAGACCTTTTTGACACTCGTGCGCTCGTACAAGTTGCCCCTGATTTTTGTTTAAAAATTACCGAGCAGGCCACCATTACAGATAATGACTCTCATGATGTGACGTTCTCTTTCGAAGGAGGGCGAGTTGAGTCTATCATGCTAGATAGCTCAGACGGTTGGAAAACCTACCTTACTGAGGAAACCAATTTAGATCCTTTACCCGTTGTCAACGATATCATCAGTTATGCCCATGAACTAGCACCCGATGGCCTTCAAGTGACTGCGCCCCAAAAGTCCAAGCAACATGCTCCTGGCGCAGCACGAGAGTCAATTCTTGAACAAAAGCTCGAAGAAATGCATAAGGTCCTTCGACGCTTAGACGCAACAACACAAGAACACCCGATAATCCTCAAAAGCGATCATGCCTATCTCACTGATTTGTACACCACCGCAGTCAACAAAAACATTCGCAACCTGCGCACATTCGCCCACGGCAAGAAAACAATACCTTACGTTCTTGTCACGAGCAAGCAACTCGGAGGAACAGCAGGACGCGCAAGCGACAATCTCTACTTTGTGGCACGCGACAAGGCACCCGAAACATGGCAACAAAACATCATCGCCTACCACGAAAGTCTCTGCATCAAATTTGGCCACGAAAATGCAAAACGGCGCGAACTCACACTTGCAAAATCACTTGGCAAAGAAGAAGCATACGTTGCCTGGCGCAAACAAATTGATGTAACTTGCCCGCCCGTGTAACGCTTTGAAAGTAAACAGGCCGACTAAACAACCACTAGTTTCAATCCTTCTATGTGCTTGAAATCCTTTCCATTGCGCGTGACTAGTGTCGCATTGTGCGCCATGCACGTGCTTGCGATCATGAGGTCGAATTCATCAATGTGCTTTCCTGATCTTCTGAGTTCTGCAAATTTCTGCCCGAAAACTTCACACGCAGACAGGTCAAACTCCAAAAACTCAACACGCGCTAAATACTCTCTTGCTGCTTCAAGGCCTGCTCTGAAACTTGGATTGAGCTGTCCGCTTTTGAGCAATTCGCATGCAATAATAGGCGTTGTACAGGACGCATCCTTGAGCGCATCAATGGATCTTTCCAATGCGGCATCCCCGCGCAAAATATCAATGACAACACTAGAATCAAGACACAACATTAGAAACGAACCTCGCGAAGACGTGCCTTTTTACGATCATCAGCCAACTGCTTTTTGAGCGCAGCTGCCTCCTCTTCTGTCATTTTCCACCTTCCCACAAGATCAGATAACGGGGTTTGCCTTTTCCTCCCCACCACCCGATGCACGACATCCGAAAAAGACTCCCCCTCCTTTTTTGCCTGCTTTAATTCCTGATATGCTCCTTCTGAGAGCGATATTACTTTTGTCATACTGTATGCATATGCATATGCGCATATAAAAGCCTTTTGCCATAACCTTTATATACTACCTCTGCTTTTACAGGTCTCAAGAGGGTGAATTATTCTCCAAGAATATTCTCATTATGGAAACAGAACACCACGTCCAAAAAGGAACAACCACCGTTGGCATCGCATGTAAAGACTGTATTGTATTAGCCGCCGATAAGCGTGCAACCGCAGGCTTTATCGTCAACAAAAAGACCCAGAAAATACACAAAGTCACGGACAACTGCGCAGTCACCATGGCAGGCCTTGTATCAGATGCGCAGCTTCTCGTCAAACTCATCCGCGCAGAAACCAAACTCAAAGACTTACAAACCCTGCGCTCAAGCACGACCAAAGAAATGGCAAACCTCCTTGCAGGCATGCTCTATAACAACCTGCGCAGATTCAGCGCAGTCCCAGGCATTGTAAGCTTTCTCCTTGCAGGAAGCGATAGCGAAGGATCACACTTATACGACCTTGGAATCGATGGAAGCATCACTTTAGTTGACGATTACGTTTCTGATGGATCAGGAAGCATCTTTGCGCTTGGAGCACTCGAAGCGCTCTACAAAAAAAGCATGAGCCAAGAAGAAGGAGTCAAACTCGCAGTCCGCGCGATCAGCGCGGCACTGCAGCGCGACGTCAACACGGGCAATGGAATCGATGTGTGGGTGATCGACCAAAAAGGCATCCGTGTCGCCGTTGAAAAAGACCTGAACATCCCCATGCCTCAATAAAACAATTGATTAACAGGAAAAGATTCTCATGGCAGAAATTATCAAAGAAATATTAAAATTCATACCCGAGAACAAGATAAGCGACGCTACATTCGAAGGCGCAAATATCGTCCTCTACACGAAAGACAAAAAATTCTTCCTCAACGACGAAGGACTCGTTCGCCAAATAGTAAACGAATTCAAAAAACGCATCGAACTTAGGCCTGACCCTTCCATTGCTGTTGACCAAGAAAAAGCAGAAAAAGAAATCAAAACCATCCTTCCCGCGGAAGCCGGAGTCACCCAAGTCTTATTCGACCCCCAACGCAGCATTGTCATCATCGAAGCAGAAAAACCAGGACTTGCCATCGGCAAACAAGGATCGCTCCTCAAAGACATCCGCGAAAAAGTCTTCTGGGTCCCCATCATTCGCAGAGCGCCCGCATTACGATCACAATTAATCGAAAACATCCGCGCAGTCCTCTACGAACACTCAGACGCGCGCAGAAAATTCCTTGACAAAGTCGGACACCGCATCTACGACGGATGGCTGCGTGAAAAGAAAAATGAATGGATCCGCGTCACGCACCTTGGAGCCGCGCGCCAAGTCGGCAGAAGCTGCATCTTCTTACAAACACCTGAATCACGCATTATCTTAGACTGCGGCATCAACGTCGCAGGAGAAGGAGCAGAACAATACCCCATCCTTGACGCACCCGAATTCAACATCCAACAACTCGACGCGATCGTCCTTACTCACGCACACCTCGACCACTCCGGATTCATCCCCTATTTGTACAAAATGGGCTTTCGCGGCCCGACCTATTGCACAGAACCCACCCGAGACGTCGCGGCACTCCTCATGCTCGACATGGTCAAAATCATCAAATCAGAAAACAAAGAACCCATCTACGACACCGACGACGTCAAAGAATTCGTCAAACACTGCATCACCCTCAACTGGGAAGAAGTCTCAGACATCACACCCGATGTTCGAT
>Ga0334722_10002231_pt1 | contig 22257 bp, 35 predicted proteins | sample C3_bottom_MG_FD_207210 | JGI IMG/M metagenome (GOLD analysis project Ga0334722, IMG submission 207210) | Sediment microbial communities from Yellowstone Lake, YNP, Wyoming, USA - C3_bottom | ecosystem: Environmental > Aquatic > Freshwater > Lake > Sediment | place: USA: Wyoming | collected... | reverse complement strand
AACAAAGCATGGCAGACAAAGTGGCTAACGAGTTGCAGAACATATTCCTTGACTTGTTGACGGCAGCACAAGAGCTGGCGTATGAGTTGGCTACTCTAGAAAACAAAGATACGTACACTGCGGAGGATATACAACCATTCAGAAATGCTGCTAGGAACGTGGTAACGCAGGTCAAGAGGATGCACAGATTCCTCAAGCAGTACGGCAGGAGACAGTAGTAAACTACATATTTTTATTTTTCTTATCTAGTCTTTATCGATGTCTACTCAACCCACTGGCCCGCGTAGGATAGACATCACTGTACTTCCTGTAGATGTTGAAGTAGATGGCTGTACCGTGACGATTCTTGAGGCAAGCAAGTTGAAACTACCGTGGGACGAGTTCCAAGTGTCGTGCCAAGCGAGGTGTGGCAATTTACAATCCCAAATATTCCACCTCACATACAAGACGCCTAAGGAGCTGGCTCAAAAGCTCAAGACTGAGATAGCTAAGCTGAAGTACATGCTGTGGCTTATGGGTGAAGGCGAGCTGATTAAACGTGGTATCGTGACAAAGATATCTAGTAAACAGTGAAAAATTAATCCAATTGTTTCTCAGACTCCTGCTTAGTCAACATGTTGTGCAATATGTCCAGCACCACAAGTTTCAACGCGTTAGTGAGCTCAATATCGGCGTCTTTTTGTAACTCTGGGTTTGTTTTTTCCTTGTCGTTGCTTAGTTTAGTCTGTATGTAGTCATAAGCAGCTCGTTCCAGCAGTGAAGTGTCTACTCCGAGACGGTCCTTTACCTGTTTAATAGCCCTCTGCAACAATTCAGCCCTCTGGGGCGTCGTGTCAGCCTTGAGTGCGCCTACAGCCATGGATAGCTTAACGATGTACCACACAGCCTTGGCCAGTTCGGGGAATTTTGTCTCGCCTGTCTTACCCTCCAGCTTGCCTTTGTAGAACATTTCGTAAAATGCCATTGCGTCCATTACAACGCGCCACATAGGCTTGCCGTGGACCTTGCTGTAGAATTCTATCCGCTCCTTAAGCTCTTCGGGCACGTAGACGGAGCTCATGGCTAAACCTTATTGCGTTTTCTAGGCTCAAATATAGGCATGCATATCTTCATCAGCTTTTTGCCACACTTCGGACACTTAGTAGGCAACTGTGGCACCTTCCTAAACACATATCCACAGTATGAGCAGTAGAATTCTGCGCCATGCTCAGCCAGCCACTTGATCGCCAATTCGTTCTTAACTTCTTTACAGTCTACCGACGACATGACACACTCCTAAGACGCCACTCTCCGTTCTTGTCTATGTATATTCGGATTGTGCACCTGGCGTTTTTGCTGTATACGTTGATTACTATGTTGTTGTTTATCCGGCGGACAACCATATCGTAGTCGGCAGACGGGTCAAACACATACTCAATCTCCGTATTGTCATACTTCACCGTTATGCCTTCCTTCAGCTTGTCTAAGAACTGAAGCGCCTTTACCCTAAGCGAGTCTGTGTTGGTCATATGTTACAGCCAACTGGTACTGAAGTCGATTTCGGTGATGTTCTCATAGTAATCGATGTACCGAACGTGGTCTTCATGTATTTCAAGTATCCATTCGTTGTATACTTCAAACGTCCACAGTGGGTCATGGGCACTCTGTGACATGACTCTCCACGTCGGTCTTCTCTTGCTTGACGAATTCAAGCATTTCGGACACGCTATAGAATACATAAGCCTCGTTTTCATCAAAGTCGAACAATATGTACTTAATGTGGCCTTCACACGGCACTTCCAGCACGCGTAGGTTTGACACAAACCTCCTTCTGGCCGTCGAGATACACTTTACGTCTACTTCGTAGCCTAACATAGACTACTTAACGATAACAACATCGTCTGGCGTTACGCCTTCTGGCAGACATACGCGGTACTCAACTTCATAACCAACTACACCATGTAACACACCACACCTCTGCACCTCCTCGCCCCCATCGTCCCCAATCGATATGATCGCATACTTGGGAAGGTCGCATATTGACATGTCTCCGTCGAACGACACTGTTGCAATAAGACTGGTCCCCTCAACTTGGTAGACACCACTACATTCCTTCGGGCTCGGCGCAACGAACCTTGTCTTCTTCCCACCGATTTTGTTGATGGTATCAGTATCCATATTGCTCACATCGAGCTCATACTGAGCGTATATCCTGCTTATCTTGCTCATTTGCGCGGGGACTACCACGACCCTCCCCTCCCTTAACTCGACAGTAACATCTATGACTAGAAACGGTCTCGCCCTGACTGTCTTAACTACGTAGAGACTCATAGCCTACTCCTCAACAACCTTTATACTTTCAATCATGTTGATCTTGGGGTAGACCTCACGCGCGTCTTGTGCCGATAAGTCATAATACGCGTATTCACCATATGCGCTTTCCAGGAATGCTGTAACTATTTTAGAAGACCCGTCGTTGAACTTTAGTTCAAACGACATACGCCTAGGCGGCGGCGATTTTATGTTGTTGACCTTAAGTCTTACTACCGTCTTCTTTGTACATGTTTGTTTCTCATACGCCCTTACGACAGTCACTTGGGATGTTGTTTGGGTGGTTGGTTCGGGGTTTGTTTGTGCCATGGATATTGAGAAAATGGTAATATTTAAAGTTTTTGCTCCACTACAAGCTGGCACTCGTCGCTCTCCATTAAGTTGATGACATATCTGCCGTACACGCGGTAACGCGCAACTGCACTGTTCATCACTACGAACCGCGCCTTAACCTCACGCCCGTCGCACATCAATGTTACGTAGTCGGGTATCCTATCTCCAAACACTTGTTTCATGTAGTCGGTGGGGAAGTATAAATATACGCCGTTCTTTGTCTTGCTTACAGTTACTTCAACCATGTGATCCTCCACTCCGGTTCTGTTTTATATATTTCGAGCCTTTGTTGGAAGTGGTCGTCGAAGAACGGCACGTCCTTATCGTAGAAGTCGTAGACGACGGCTATCGACTTGCCCGGGGCGGGCCTGACGAACCTGCCCACCCTCTGCCTAATCCTAGTCCTAGACTTGCCCGATAACAGAAAGATACCTGTTCTGAGCTCCTTAATGTCCAGACCTTCGTCGGCTAACTGGGTTGCTATTATGCCGTCCAACTCGCCTCTACGCACTTTTCCGTATATTTCATATCTAGTATCCCCCTTGACAGCTCCGGTGACCACCTCCACATTCAACCCTACAGACTTCATCATCTTGCCTACCAGTTTCGCATGTTCCACAAGTTGTGTAATTACCAGGAACGGCTTTTCCACCATCTGCGCCAGCTGTACAGCCAACTTGTTCCTCTCCTCACATTCGGCAAGCGCCTTACGTATACATGCGTACTCGCTTGCGCCGGACGTTCCGCGACACTTCTGCTCGTGGTTACACCTTGGTGCAGTCACTATCCTAATTTCTACTGGTACCGCAAAACCCCACCGTATCAAGTCGCTTGAAGTTACGGCGGGCGGAACGACGTCGCCGAATACAGCGAATATCTTGAGGTCGTGGCCATCTTCCCGTTCTGGGGTTGCGGTAGCGCCGACTCTAAGAGCCGCGCCGTAGCCTATCCTCTGTGCTAGTCTCCACACAGTTTCTGCGGGGGCGTGGTGAGCCTCGTCTAGGAAGAACACCACATCGTTGCGGTCAAGCGCCTCCCACACCATTTCATTTACCTGGGGCGTCTCGTCGGCGTAGTACTTGTAGTACTGTTTCTCCTCACTGTCGTGGACTGTCTCTTCGATCCGTTTCTTGTACAGACGCGAGTAGAGCGTCTGAATAGTCACGCCATGTATTCGCTTAAGCACATCTGTATCTTTTGCGTAGATCTTCGCGAAATCAAGCATTTGGTAGACCAAGTCAAGCTGAAGGGCTGACATCACCACAGTGTAGCCGTTCTTAGCAAGCTCAGCGGCTAGCTTTCCCATTATCCTGCTCTTTCCAGCGCCTGTAGCTGCCTGCCATAGAGTTACACCAATATCCTCAAGACGTCTCCACGCGTTCTTAACCATCTCCACCTGGTAGGGTCTCAAATCTTCGAAGTTTGCAATCGGCTTGAGCGTCTCTACGTATTTCGGATATTTGGTGGTGATGCGTGGAACCAAACCGCGAGGCACGGCCCAGTCGCCACGGTCAGTTTTACGAGCAAGGCATATGGTCTCTTCTACCTGCGCCACGGGGTTCCAGCCCTCTTCGATACAGCGCCTAACACATGCCGGTGTCTGACAGTAATTTTCGCATGACACGGGTTTCCACGTCTTGATTTTGTAACACGTGTGTTTCTTAACTACGTCGTCAGGCATGGATACGTATGCATAGAACTTGTGCCACTTCACCTCGACACAGTCCACCGGCAACGACAGCGCCTTGGCCGCCCAGCAAGGAACGTTTGACGTGTACCACGTCTTGTTGTTGGGGTCGAATATGGCGAATTTTTTGAGCACATCAACTAAGTCGCGACTCCACTGGAACCTAAACTCCTTGTCTCTAACGAGGAGCCGGATTGCCATATGTCTCAAGTATTTTGTAGATTGTTAATTTTGGACTCCCAGTCAACTTCCACATAGTTTCGGCTACTTCTATTATCTTCATACATAAATCCTTGAGGTCGTTTCTGTAGTAGTAACATGTAACATATCTATATTTCATTACGCTGGTCTGCTCAAGCAACAGTACTATGTCTACGTCGTCATATATCGATTCCCCATCTGTACACGTACGTGACTCTGTTATTTTAACTGGTTTTACATAGGTCAGTGGGGGGCCATATTTGAAACCGATTGGGATACTCAGCCCCCCTGTGTAGGTAGTCTTCCACTTTACTGTCAGGGGGTTTTTGGTGTTCATGAATGTAGAAGAAAAAACTTGTTTAAAAATTTTTCTCTGGTTAAAACTTGCGCAACAGCTCCTCGGTTAGGCTTTGTGAGTTTCTTCTTATTGATCCGGCTGGTCCCGTGACGTGTTTCACCGTGACGAACCAGTAGATCAGATCGTCTGCATCTACGATTACGTCTGGGCTCGTGCCTCGCGAGCCATGTTTCAGCGTTGCTACTATCAACACATCTCCCGGAGCGTATTTGTAGACCATGCCGACGGGTTGCTCGGGGAACTCTGGAAACACCATGCGCAATATGTCGAGCGTCGGCTTGTGTCTTATGTAGTGCACCCACACAATGTTTTCCAGCGGGACCATCATCTCAAGCGTGTATTTGTTGAATATGTATCTCAGCTCGTCAAGCGATTCAGTAGGCGTGACGTTCAATACATATTTCCCAATGGGCGTGAACATCGAAGGCGAAATTGCGTTCAGACCAACCACACGAAGGCGGGGCGGCTGATATGTATGTGGTTGCATGTTTTTTGTAGTCTGCAACAGCGTCATGTCTCTCCGTTTACCAAGGCACTTTTTAGTGTGGTGTAGATGTATTCAATATTAGTCGCTTCGCGGATAATAGCCGGCAATTTGTTGCATATCTTTACGTCAGCACTGCAGAACGCCCTCTTCGCCCCCCACGAAGATATGAAATACAGCACGTGAGGTGCCGATAGGTAGGTGACGTAGCGGTATGGCGGTATTTGTACACAATACGGCGCTTTTTCGATTATCAACAAGCTATCTCCGTCTACCTTAAGCGGCAGGTCCAGCATATACATTCCTAGACACATCCTCAGGGCGGGTATAGACATGTCGTTGAGGTACAGCCTGCCGTATGCGACGTCGCAACCGGCGTGTGAATATATTGCCGACGGTTCGAACCGTATTTCGATTTTTTCGTTGTTAGACATGGTAATAAAGAAATTCTAAATATTTAAATCTTTCGCTACCACTGTTTCTTGATTTTGTTCAGCGTCTCAACGGGGCCGATGAGCAACACTTCGCATGCGATTTTTTGAGACGTTTTGTTACACTGTGCCCAGTAGACGATGCCGAGTCTCTTGAAGAACTCAGTCACAGTCCTCATCGCATCTATGACCACTCTGTCGAGACGTTGTTCAACAGATTCACGGTCATCATAATAATCAGGGTCTTCGTCGTACCTCGCCTCAAGCTTGAGATGTCTAGGGGTGCCGACCATGTCCATGTTGCTGAGCCAGAATATGGCGTCTGCAACAAACTCGAAATCGTCATAGTCTGTGTGTGGGTAGACGCAGACAACGTAGTCGCCGAAGAATCTGTCATAACGCCACGTCATAGCCGGAGAAAGACCTGCACGTGAGAGCAGTGCAAACACCGCGAAACCGACTTTTTTCGCAAGCGCCTTATTGCGCTGGTTTAAGAAATGACTGTTTCTATGCTTGCGCTTAGGTATCTTGTCTGCATGCACCTCCACGGCGTGGCTACACGATTCGTCAGTAGTTATGTACACGTTATCGGCAAGCACTATCGTAGCTATGGCACGTAAGACTGTACCATACGGAATAATGGTGTTAACCATAACATACTAAATTAGTAAATTTTTAACAGCTACGCTTGTTCATTGTTCTCTTCGTCGTGTGTCTTGACTTCTGCCAACATGTCCAGTATCTTGTCTTTGTCGACGACACATGCGCCGTAGAGCGTGAGTCGCGTGTTGTCGGTTATTACTTCGCCGCCTAACTCCTCGCACAGCGTCCTGATGTTTACGTTTATCTCTGCCTGTATGGATTTGAATATCACGAGCTTGTTGTCTATCGTAATCCGGTGGTGAGGCAGTAGGTTCTTCTCTATCGCCGTGTCAAGCAGTTTCCACGCTGCATACGAATTGGTGTCACGTAATGGACCGGCGAACCTGACTATGTAGTTGTACAGCCACGATATGTACCTGTCGGTGGCTGACAGCACGACCATTGTGGACTCTTGAGGCTTCTCCATGTCTATTGACACGCCTAGAACATCGGCAATGATTTTGGCGTATTCCTCAGCGCCGCGTTTCATATCTGGGTCAAGGACCACCTCTTTGACGTCTTGCCAATGCTCTTCGGCATACTTCAAGTAAAATGCGCCGAACTTGACCAAGTCCTTGTTGATGGACAACAGCTCACGGGCAAACAGCGACCTCTTGTCTAAGTCAGGCAAGTCGCGGAATTGGATTACGTACACCTTATCGGCAAGCTCCGGATCCTCAACTGTGAACGCATTTGCCGTCAAGATAAGACCGGCACGGGCGGGCCACTCTTCGCCTGTAGCCGTCTTCCAAGCCGATGGGTTCGATATGTAACTCTTCAACACGGCGTAGACGTCCTCCTTCTTAGATACTCTCTCCACCTCGTCAAGGACTGTTAGCGTGGCTACTACGTCGTCCTGTAGACGGCCGATACGCGCCGGGTATATCACCGATGCTGCGCCGCGGAACAGCTTATGCGTCACGCGCGGGAAGAAGGTATGCAACAGCGTCTGCGCAATTGTCGTTTTGCCAGTCCCCTTTGGACCGATAAAGGCTATTATCTGTGGTCTGACTCTCCATAGTTTGTGGGTGAAGAAGAAGTTTTGGAAGGCACCGTGGAAGTATGCAGCTACTGCGATTTTGTACCACCGCTCCGACGGCTGGTATCTGGCGAATACATGCAACAGCTCTTCAATAGCTTTCTTTGCCTCCTCTGGGGACGTGTCTGTGGCGATGCCTGTATCGAAATAATCCCGCACTCCGCATGTGTACTTATCCATATCCGGTGAACATACGAACCCGCTGACTATGTAGTCTACGCGACGCGGGTAGTAGTCTATTATCACCTCCCAGTTCGGCGAGGTGCTTACTTGTCTCCTTGACAGGAGACGCTCCAATACGTTGGGGCGTGCCATGCTCAGCGTCTCTTCAATATCTGCGCCGGGTATCTCCACCTTTGCCGATATGTACTCCATATCTAGCTCAGCGTCTCTATATATCGTCAGCTCCTTAATGTAGGCGTTGACAATCTTGGCTACGTTGTACACCTCTCCCTCCTCGTCTACGTCGGTATTTTTCTTCTTTTTCTCTTTCTTCTCCACTTTGACAACCCCCTCACGCGTGTTGCAAAGTTTTACTGTTGGCACTGTCACCGTCTTGCCGTTCTTAGACACCCGCTTAGACCTTATCGTGACGCATAACGGTCTACTGAATTCGTCGTGTGTAGACACGCCAAGGGCTTTAAGTATGTCGTCAAGTATCGCCGTAGCCTCTTGCTCAGATATACCCAACGCACGACTAGCCTTGTTTATCACTTCTTCAAGTTTAGTCAAGCCCCAGACCTTCTGCGCCCTCCCGCCGTAGATGTAATTGAATGTCTGTTGCCAATGCTCATTTATCGTGCGATCATCATCTAAGCCTTGTTGTTTAGCCCATTCGAATAATTGAGCCAATATCTGTTTCAACTGCTCCCCGTCAATACACCGCCTATACGCGGTGCCGACCACCGCATAGAGTATCTCGTCGTGGTAGTGGGAGCCGTCCTCCCTCTGAGCAGGCCAAAGCACCTTAAGCGTCTCAAGCAGTAGGTCTGCGTCAGCCATCTTGCGGAACTCCTTACATGCAGTAGTTGCTACCTCTCCCGTGTTGATTACCTTAGTGCCTGTCTCGGCGCGTCCAAGTCTCTTGATTAGTTTTTTGAATTCATCGCATGTTAGAATTACGCCGTAGCCGGGCCAATCAACCGGTTTCCACCTGTCATCCTCCCAAACTGCGAAGGTATATTTGACGCCGTATGGGTGTTGTCCATATACTAATTGATAGTTAGAATATATCAGCTCTATGACGCCTTCTCTTATCGTCGTGAATTCGGAGACACAGTTTCGAGGTATGCGTGTAACGACGTATATACCCCTCTCAACCTTCTCAAGCGGGATTATTTCGTTGGTCTCAATATTGACACATTTGTTGCCGTCACACTTCACCTTGTGCTTGGGACGTGGTCCCGTGAGTCCACAGAATGCGTCTGGTCCACTGCATAGGTACTTCTTCCAATCGTTGAACACGTCGTTGAGAATGGCATCGGCCTCGTTTGGGTAGTCAATGTCGAGTATCAACGTGGCATACTCTTGGTTTGCATACCAGTTGCCTGTGATTGCAATTGCCTTTACTTTGTTGCCTAGTTTTTCTATGTCTTCGGCAGTGTACATCTTCTGTCTCGCTGACCAGGTCCCGATCGGGTGTTTGTTACTCCCTATAGGCACTATGTTGTACCCAAGCGTCTCCAGCAACCTTGCTACTTCGACTAAACTCTTGTCTAGCTGAGACATAGCTGATTCTACTCCTCAGCTACGTCGAGTATGATTAGTTTGACCCGGCGACCAACGAAGTCGTTGATGCGTTTAGCGTATCTATCATGGACGTATATCCCAATGCGCTGACCCGCCACTTTTGTAACCGTCCCCTCGACGTAGACCATGCCTACGGTATTTTGTGTTTTTTGGGTGGTTTCTTCCTGTGCCATAGGTTACAGATTTCACATGTTTTTAAGTGTTACGTACGGCTATGACGTAATATTTCGTAAACAGTCGCCGTATTTAACGTAACTCATATGTGTGTCGCTCGCCAAATATTTAAAAGGAGATAAACTAGAATATGCCATGCGCTACAACTACGAAATAATCCTATCGACATTTTTCGAAGGAGCGTTACATCAAGTAATTAGGCACGTAGCAAAAATCGCTCCGATAAAATATAAGCGGAAGGGGAGCCAATACGTCATATATGCCGACACTAGGGACAGGGCTGAGCTTATTGCACACATCATGCAACAGCTGTTCTGCGACATGTTGATGTACAGATACGGAATCCCACACAGGTTCTGCGAGTTGTCTATTTCTATTAAAGAAAAGAAATAACAAATGTATGCGGTTAAGGCGCGGTCCCCATTTATAAAGACGCTTGAGGAGATTGTTAACAAGATATGTCGCGAGACGGGGGCGGTATGCAACAAAGATGGTGAATGGTTTTCTATACTTGTCGCAGATGAGGACCATGCCAAATATATAGCATATGTGTTAACAAGGGCTTTTCAGCGACGAATGTTCCATACGTATGGCGTGCCATACCAAGTCATGCTTGTCGACGTCAAGGTAGAAAAATTTAATAACCATGAATAGACATGTTATACCATGGATGAAAAAAATAGACGCATCCAATTGTTGGCTAAGTACTCACTTTTCAGAGGCCAGTTACCGCCAACCATCATCGACGCCTTGTGGCATAGTGGATTCTCTCACAAGCGCAACCCGTTTGCCGTCTGCTACCTTCCAAAACTCGCCAAAGCAGATGCTGAAGAGAGAAATGCAGCCTGTGAATATCTGAAACAGTTCGGCGAGACGCGAGAAGAGCAAGCACGTAATTACTACCTCTGGGCTCAGACGGTGCCGTTGACGTTGTGGAGACACTTCAACGTCCTTTCGCTTAGCGCATTCACCGAAATCGTATCTGACATGGTCCCACCGCTGGCTATTGCGAATATCATAATACATCTAGATGTCTACAGACACTTCAAAAACTCAGTAGTCCTCGACTTATTCAGCGGTGCCTGTGGCTGGCTTATGGCGTTTGAGTTTATACCTGACCACTATAAGCCGCGACGGTGGATAGCTGCAGACATAGACACTAGGCGACTCCAAATCTGTAAAGCAATATCGCGCGACGTCGGGGTGGACGTGGTTGCCATAAGGAGGGACTTGTCCACGCCCTACATACCGCAGGGACATGTTGACGTGGTTGTCGGCAGTCCACCGTGCCACGAATTCAGCAGGTCAAAAGTCTCTACATTACGCAACATAGACGGCGGCTTAGCTCTTGTGAAGAGTTATTTAGAATCCGTCAAGGCGCTGAACCCCGCTTTGGCGCTTATGGAGGAGTCAGCAACTACCACAGATGCAGAAAACGCGCTTACAAAAATGCTGACTCAATACGGATTTAACCACAATTTCTTCACGCTGAGAGACTTCGGCGCAATACAAACAAACAGAAGACGCCTAATAGCGTGGCGGATTGCGTAGAGGTATGATCATCTACACACGTCCTCCCTATCCCTCGTATATGACGCGTCCCGATACTGCTTATCCATACATACTGATCAACGCATACGACGAATCTACATTGCGTTATGTGACACAACAATCCGCACCATACATACGCTCCTTATTAGTTGACTCTGGGGTGCACAGTATATTCCACAGGCTGGAGATGAAGGAGTACCCCGGAGGCTACCATGCGTGGATAGACCGCGTCTACAATATGTGGAAACGTGTTGTCTCGCTGGTTAGTGAGAGTTACGTCGTTATCCCCGACTATCCGAGTGATTATGCGAACAACCCAATCGAAGACAATGTAGAGCGAACCATGAGAAATATAGAGTATGCAACTAAGAAGTATCCAGACGCCAAGTGGATAATTCCGATTCAAGGCAAGAAAGACGACGTCGTCTCCGTTGTCAAGTCGTTTGAATATCTGCGTGACCTAGGCTTAATTACACAGTATGGATATATAGCAGTTGCGCCGACCTGTACAACGCATAACATACAGTTTCTGCGAGATGTAGCCATCATAATACGGAAACGCGTCAAGCAGATCAACGCACTGATTCGGGTGCACATGTTCGGCGTAACGATGAGGGCGTGGCCTCACATAGCCGATTTCGTCGACTCAACCGACACTATTGTGAACAACATCTGGTGTAAGCCTCTGCTTGGGAAGATGTGCACGCGTAAGGATGAGAAGGAGATGGTTTGGCGCTTGTTCCTCTCTAAACTGTCTAAGTTCATGACAACAGATATACGGTAGCAATACTTAAAAACTCACAAATTTTTGTTTCACATGGGAACCAAAATATCCACAAACCCGTGGGATATGGAAACAACAATAGACTACGGATACGTCAAAATTATGAACATGGTAACGCATGGAGCATATGTCATTTGAGCAGGTATACAACACGTGTATGAGTGTAACCGACGGTGATCGGCATTACTGTAAGCAGATAGTGAAGACGTTGTTTAAACTGGCTAGTGAGAGGATGGTGACGTATATGGATGACCGCGGTGTAAGACATGTCGTCGTCTTGCCTGACAACGACACTCCGCTCGTGGACGTGCATGGTGGAAAGGACAGGAGTCTGCTTATTAGGGTAAAGGGTGAGAGGTACACGTCGTTGATAATGTATGCCTACGACGGCGAGTTTAAGCCGGTACGCGCGGTGGTGTCAACTCTTGAATACGTCAGCATGCTGAACACACATGCTCCGTTGAAAGAAACTGCAGACGAAATCTTCATGCGTGGGGAAGACCATGAGTAGCGAGTGCAACTCACTTATTGAAGCCGTTAAGGCTAAGGATGTTATGTGTGTTAAGAAGTTGCTCGAAGAGGGTGTCGACCCCAACATAAACGATGAGGACTTAGAGACGCCATTGCATAAGGTTGCATATATTGGCAACCTTGACATCGCCGAACTGTTGATAAGATACGGCGCAAACGTCAATGCTGAGAACAAATATTGGGCAACGCCGTTACATATAGCCGCATACATGGGCAACGTCGATATGGTTGAACTGTTGATTAGACATGGAGCAGACATAAGGGCAAAAGATATTTCAGGCTGGACTCCGTTGCACAGAGCGTGTATCGCCAAGAAACCTGACGTGGTTAAGATACTCGTCGAAAACGGAGCCGATATAAACGAACCAGATTTCCACGGCAACACCCCCTTGCACCACGCCGCGTATAAGTGTTGTGTTGAATGTGTCAAAACGTTGGTCGTGAAGGGAGCCTACCTATACGCGAAGAATCATTTGGGCGATATGCCGATACACCTAGCGGCTGAGCAGGGCTGTACTGTGGTCGTTGAATTCCTAGCTAAGTTAGGCGTCGATATCAACATTAAGACGCGTGGTAGTTATACACCACTACACCTAGCTGTGATGGGACGCCGCATAAACGTGGTCGAGTTGTTGCTGTCTATGGGAGCTGACGTGGATGCGAGAGATGGCGACGACATGACTCCGTTACACAAAGCCGCGTACAACGGCGACATTGGAATCACTGAATTGTTGATTAAGTATGGCGCCAAAGTCAACGCGCGAGATAAATATGGCCGGACGCCCTTGCACTTGTCTGCCGCGAACGACCACAGACGTGTAACCGAAATCTTATTGCAACATGGCGCTGACCCATGTATCAGAGATTCTGATAACGAGACTCCGTTTGAAAAGGCCCTCAAGTTAAGGAACTGCCACATAGCGATTATGTTGGCTAAGTACAACTGCAACTGAATAAATGTCCCGAACTTTTTCCGTCATCACAACTTAAAAACTCTACTTTTCTTAGATTACATGGGAAACAAAACACGGAAGTCTCAAGCTATCGCAGAAACGAGGTCTAAAATCAATATCGGCAAAAGGATATCGAAAAAGTTACGCGAATTATTAGGCATGGATAGACATTGTTATGATCTGTTCTGGGCTATCTACGAGGAGGACGTTGAATGTATCGAAAAGTTATTGAATAGTGGCGTGGACCCGAACGTCACTAATGAGCAACTCGAAACTCCGTTGCACTTCGCCGTATACCTGGAGCGTTTCGACATCGCAGAACTGTTGATTAGACGTGGAGCGAAGGTTAATATGAGGAATTGGTATGGCATGACGCCGCTCCACCTAGCCGCCCGTTTCGGTTGTACCCGCATCGCTAAGCTGTTGATCGCAAACAAGGCTGAGTTAGATGCTCAAGATAACTTTGGAATGACTCCGTTGCATTGGGCGTGTTTGAACAGTAAGTATGATACATTCAGGTTGCTCATAGAAGCTGGCGCAAATGTTGACATGCGTGACGGACATGGGAACACACCTCTGCACTTGTGCTCCAAATCGGGCTGTGTAGAGTGCGTCAAAATGTTGATAGAACACGGCGCAGACATCTATGCGAGGAACGAATCCGGTATGTTGCCAATTCATGTAGCGGCTGAGTCTGGAAACACGATGACGGTCAAGCTCTTCATCGAGAATGGCGTAAACGTTGATGTACGCGACGGCAGGAACAACACACCGTTACATCACGCGTCAATGTACCGCAAGACTGAGACGGTCAGTTTCTTGCTTAGCGTTGGGGCTAACCCCAACGTAGTAAATGTCAACGGCGACACACCGTTGCACAACGCTGTTCAGAAGGGAGATGCCCAAACTGCAGAAGTCTTGCTACGTCATGGAGCATACCCAGATGTCAAAAACAGATCAGGCGACACCCCACTGCACATAGCCGCCGCCAACAACGACGAAACTATGATCAAACTGTTGATGAAGTATGGAGCCAACCCATGCATAAGGAATAACAACGGAGAAACCCCGCTTGACATAGCCGTCAAGCAGAGAAACTGTTTCGCCATACTTGCTCTGATGGAGACTGGCGCCAAAGATAAGTGTCTATAAACTAGAAACTAAACTTTTTTCTTTGTCTCAACGTCATAGCATACAACTGCCTTGGCAGGATTTGCCCCGGTACTTTACGTTGTCTAAGCAAGTTGCAAACTCTGGGCTGTTCATGATCTCTTGTAACCATTCCTTTAGACGTTTTTTCTTATTTTTCAAGAAGATCGGATAGCTCTCGCCTTTACGCCTGTGTTCATGTATAATGTCATCTATTCGCATCAGACGTATTCCCAGCTCAGGATATGCACAGACAGCACGTTTGACAGACTGCTCGGTTGACCCGGCGAGACAGAAACACTCCCCCGACATGCCTATTTTCTGCCATACTGGCGACACAGGTATACCTAACATCTTTATCAGTTTGTCTAATGTTTCGTCGTCAGCAAAGAGCAGAGGCAACCATATCTTTGCCCTAACCTTAGCTTCGCTGTAGTATTTTTCATCGAATACTGATGTGTGTTTGCGTCTCCTATGCCACGATTCATCTCCACGGATACCTAATACGATAATATCTCCATCGCGGTAGTTCTGTTTGAGATATTTCTCAGTAGGTCTGCGTTTCAACTTATGATAACACCAACGAGCCCATGGTGGGTATATGTGAGGCCAGTAAGGATACTTCGCAACATACTCCTCGAAGGTGTACTCAGGGTGCAACACAATTAGTTCCACCCCCAACCACCGTGCATATTCTCTGACATACTTCTCAGTCTCCTCCAGCCCAATGGTAGTATCTATGTGGACGAGACGCATGTTCCACCCCCTGACGTCAGCAACCTTCTTAGCAATAACACACGCCACGGCAGAGTCCCTACCACCCGAGAAGAAACAATGCACAGTAACCATACTACCCAAACAACCACGAGGTTTTTTCACCTACCCACAACACCGCACATTCCCCCGGTTCGAATTGGGGAATCACCGTTTGGGTTGTTTTTTCTGTTTTCATGGTTGTTGGCTTTGTTTTTTTATTAAAGTATTTCTGTATTGGAGTGTTTTTAAGCCTCTCGGCGTGTTTTGTTTCAGTGTGGTCGGCGGTGTACTGGTGTAAGGTTTTTATATACACTGGTGGGGGGTTTGGGGTAATGTTTTTAATTTGGATGTGGCGTTGTCCAACGTAGGGTTTTTAAATTGGATGTGTTGGCCGGCAAGAGAAAGGAAAAAATTTGTTCTTCGGCGGGGACAAACATAGAGTATGCCCTTGACGTTGTTTAGGGGGTTTCGAATTTTCCTCTCTTTTTTTTCGTATTTGTTTTTTTATTAAAATCATCTAGGCTAGGCGCCGTGTGGGGTGTCGGGGGCGCTAGCCCCGCCCCGCCTCGGGGCGTAGTTGGGCCGGCGTGCCTCATCTCAGGGGCAGCCTGACGGCGTTCCGCCGCCAACCAGCCCCCCCTCTCGGCCGTCTGTCGCCCCGGCCCCGCGACCCCCTACTCGGCGCCCGCGGGGAAGGTGGGGGTTCCTGCACCGGCGCCCCATGCGGCACCGACGTGCGGAGCCCCCTGGAGACCCGGCACCGGCGTCTTGGGGGCGGGTCCCATCCCACGGCGGCTTATGTAGCCGCGGTGGGCACGCCGGGCGGGCTTATCGCCTCCCCGGGCTAGCCCCACGCGCCCCGCCAGACGCGCAGGGCCCGGCGGGGGTGCCCCCGTCACAGTCCTCGCGGACTCTGGGCGGCCCGCTTTGGGGTTTGGCCGCCGGCCCCGGGGGGCGATGTATAACTATACGTGGGGGTATTTAACAGTTGCTCCGACGGGCGTGCGCAACTTTTATAAGGACGTGTCTTTCTCATGCCTGGGGCGGGGGTCTAATCCATGCGCCAGCCGCCGCAGAGGTCGCCGGGCCATACCTAGCCGGCCCCCGTCCCAACGACGTGTCTTCGAAACATCTTCTTGTGTCGAGTATGTTGTCTATCCCAGGCTTTAAGACTAGTGTTGGGGGAAAAAGGGGTTACTGTTTCCTGACGAAGGACTCGATCAACTCCTTCGCCTTGTCGAGTATCTGAGATATGGTTAAGTCGGGGTCTGGGTCCCGCATGTCGAGTTCGGAGTTCTTACCCAGTCCCTCTCTCCTGAGTCTTATCAAGACCTGGGGCTGGTCTCCCTCGGTGAAGTCGAGCGACACGTGGTAGTCGCCTACGTCGAATGAGCCGTAGAAGTTTGTTGGGAAGTCCCTAATCTTCGTCTCAAGCAGTTTCTCCACCGCGTTCGGTTTCTTAGTCATGGAAAAATTGATGATGAGGGTTTTAAAGTATTGGGCCCGGTTGCTACTACAGCACGCGTTGTAACAAGTCTACGAGGTCGGACGTGTCGAGTGGGACGTATACGCCGTCGACTACGTCGTCTATCAATACGCCCCTAGCATTTATGTTCTCGGTCAGCGTCTTACGTCTCTGGCAGTCACGCGGTTCGCCGTACTCACATACGCGCCACACCGACTGATGCACCTTAACGACGTGCACCCTCACCTCTTCCTTACAGGGCTCTAAACCGAACACGGTGCGGTTGCCGTACGTCTTCTTGACCTGCAGTTCTGCGGGGAAGAAGTACAGCTCTAACCTCTTCATGTCTGGACCCCCCTCGATGCCGAGTTTCTCCGACTCCTCCTTCATTATTTTATACACCTCGGTTCCCGCCACATACTCAGCCGTCTTCCTGTCCAAGCCTCCGTCGGAGACGTGCCTGAGCCACAGCGCAATTATTATGTCTCGACCAGCCAGCGGGTGGTCCCGACGCAGAGACCAGTACCTACACGTCCACTTGTCGAGACGCACGGGCCCGCCCTCGGTCAGCACAACCACCGTCTCGCCGTAGCCAGCCACCAGCCTAAGGACCTCCGCAACAACCTTCTCCACGTCCACAGACATGGTGGACAAGGAAGACGGGGTTTTTAACAATTCACCACCGGCTTTAAGACTCATGTCATATCAGGCTTTAAGACTATTCTCCTAAACGGCTTTAAGACTTGTTAGGGGGTGAAGGAGGGTGGAAAAAAGACGGGCTTTGGACCGCTGTCTTAGGACTCCTCTTCGTCGCCTTCGTCGTCAAAGAGCCACTCACAACCAAACCACTTGCGCATTAAGTTGTGCATGACTGTGTACACTTCTGTACGCTCTTTTTTGAAGAGAGGCATACCGTCGTAGAACACTCCGTCAGCCTCTCCGTATCTGTCATAGAAGTCTGTGTCAAACAACTCAGCAACTTCTTGCAACACGTACAGCTGTTTCTCCGTCAGCTCCTTGCCAAACGTCACCACTATTACGTCGTTGTAACTCGCATCTACATCTTGGTATATTCTGTACGTCTTTATGTCGCCCAGCTTGAGACCGTCGATACTCTCCCACAAGGCGCTCTCCACTCTCCTGTACTCATCTCCGTCGTCGATCAACCTCTCCAACTCCATAGTTATGTCGCTGTAGAACAAGACACAACTCTTCGTCAGCCTGACTGCGTTTATTATCGCCTGCTTAATCTGGTCCTTGTATTTTTCCACGGTTTGGGACACGGTTTTTTCGTTGTTCATGGTTAAAGAAAAAACACTAGTATTTAAATGTTTCGCCACCGTTGCTTGAGGGAGCCCACCGACGCCACGCACACGAGACGCCCACCCCACGCTCCACACACGCCACACAACTACACACGTAGAAGATGCGGAAGGGACCCTAAGCAATTAAGTCGCCAAGTGACGTGTCCACCACACAAACAACAAGACTGGACCCGGCGCAGGCACGTCCACAGGCTTTGTCACCGCCAGCCCCGGGCACGGGAGTCTCCGCGCCACCCCGCTCCACGGCCCCGAACCGGCCCCGGCCGCAACCGCATTTACAACGTCCGCGCGCACGCGCACATGTGCACGCGCGCCACTTCGCATTACAGCAGGCTTTAAGACTCGTCACATAAGCGGCTTTAAGACTCCTTGTCGCGCAAACGCTTTCAATTCTCCCCCTCTTTACAATTGTAAAGCTCCCTATTTATATTAAAAAAGTTTAGGTTTTATGTTTGTCCATGGGAAAAAAGACTTTTGTTAAATCCAGATTAAAACATTTTCAAGTCTATCCTTTACAACTTCTCTAGCCAATTGGTATAGGTCTTCTAGCGTCGCCCAATAATCATGCGCATAATATTCGTCAGGAAAGTCATAGGGGTCTCTATAGACCTTTACGCGCACCACGTAGTCGCTATACACAACGTCAATGTCCTTATACATTATGTATAGTCCATGTCTGTCAATAATCGCCTTTATGTCAGGAATTTTGATAACCGCATATTCGTTGTATATTTCTAATGTAAAGTTGTTTGTCTCTAGAGCGCGTTTTAGCGCGTCAAGCACAATATTGACGTACATTTTCACGTCGTCGGGAATTTGTGCGCTTTTTTGTGCGGATTTTTGGGAGGTTGTCGTTGCCATGGATAACGGAAAAACACGGATTTAAAAGCTTTTCGCATATTATGCGTAAACCATATCATTTACATGTATCTAGTGCATATTGCGTTACATATTTTACATATCGCTTTATGTGTTTACATGCGTAAAGCGTAATGTTTACACAAAAACACGACGCAGGAAAAAAGCGCGCCTTTTTCGCCTCCACATTTTGTCAACACGTCGCTTTACACGGAAATTTCTAATGCTGACTATGTAGAGATATATATCCAATTAAGCATTTACACTTGCCTAATGCAGCGTTATACCTATGTCAAGAGACTAGATGCGCGCATGTATTTCCTATAGCAATAAAGCGATAAGCATGCTATATGCCTCCGCTTTACGTAGATATTTCCAACGACGAATGCATATAGGTTTATATCAAATGTGCGCTTTACACTTGTCTAGAATATCTCTTTTCATATTTCTAATTATTTATTATTTATTTCTTTTTTTCTATAATAAATAGAAAATTACAAAAACAGGATACCTGCCGTGAGTCTCCTCTTTACTTAGGTTTTTCCAACGACGGCCAGTTTTATAAGTTTTTACTGGCTCCCCTTTACACATTGCCAAAATGCCTCTGGGTGTTTATTTCCTCGAGTAAAATATATGTAAAGCGAGAGAAAAAGCGAGTGTGAAAGCGGATTTTTCCGCCGTGTTTTTATGTTTGTAAAGCGCAAAAGCGGACGAAACATTTATAAACCTCAGTGTTCTCAACACCCATGGACAGCCAAAAAATCCAAAAAACCGTGGGGGCTCTAGCCCCCATAAAAAACAGACTTTTTTCTGTAGACGCGATACAAGGCAACGCGCGGATACAACCAATAGAGTCGGTGCCTGAAGTACAACATAGACAACAGATAAGGGCGGACTAGCTATGGCAACGGTGCAGTTGTCTCAAAAAGAGAGCGACGTGGATTACAGAATTGAAACCATTGCCAAGCTATTGGCACATAAAGACGGCGTCGACATGAAGATGCATAGGCAAATAGCTAAAGAGTGGTTCATGTCTGTGCATGCAGATTACTATCTTGAATACGTTGCGCGTCGTCGGAAAGATGTGTCTATGATAGTTGTGTCACCCCACTACGTGGTTATAGAGTTGAAAGGGAGGAACTCGACAATTAATGACAAGTATTATGTCGTCGGTGTTGATTATGATGCCGACGCGTTGTTTGTCAACCGTGTCAACTACGTTGACATGTACAACTTCTATGCCGTGAATATAGAGCATGTCAACGACGTGAGTATCATATATACGCACGACGACGCAGTGAAGAAGAACATATTCCACTACGACTACGACGTAACCGACCCACGCTTTACAATTGACAAAGAGGGAAGGTTCAGGGTCCAAGGCGACTTAGTGTTTGACGTCACTACGCTTGATCTACTGAACCACGCACAAGCATGGGCGTTACACGAAGTGTATCGCTATGTGCGTTACCTAACGCTTGACAGAATAGCAGCTATTCTGAACGACCACGGAATATCATATAACGTCGACTTTAGTAGAGCGTATAGACACGAAAATACTCAAGCGTTGATAATCCACGGAGGCTCAGACTCGTCAAGGTGGTCCAAATATAGTGCGCGTAATCGCGCACGTATCGTCGAATTGCTGAGCAAATACTTCGACGTACGGATTAAGGAATTCTCATTTTATACCATATGCGACGTCAAGCTGACTGTAGATAAGATCACGACGTTCGCACGCGTTGAAATTATATCGCTATCGTCGTTCGGCAGTCATGTAGGCGACATAGAAATAGTGGTGCGTGAGGCAGGCGACCTTAAAGTCGTTGAATTGTTTGCACGCGATATTGCTGAGCAATTCCATGCATTGCCAAAAACTAACGTGGTTAGACAAATAGGCAACCACCGCGTGGAATTGTACCACGTCGTGCCTGTCCGTTTCGCATATGAGCCGTTTATCAAACCGCTGGTGCTTGAGCCACAGACACTATATATCGCGCCACGCGATACCTATGTCGTCGACAACGACAGTTTCGTTGAACTGCACCATAAAGAGCATGGGCGTCGTGATATCCTAATCGACGGAAAATATGTGTTGCGTATCGATAGGGTGCTGGTGCACCCACGCGATACAGCTGAACGCAATAGAGTAGTGTTGTCAAAAATAGAGCCATATAAAGAGCAGTAAGTCAGCAGGCATAATGTTAATAGAATTATTTGCTATCGGTGGCGCTTTTAGTATAGCTATTGTGCTATTTGTCATTATGGTTAAATTAGGCGATAATCCATTTAAGGCGATAGTAACTACTATAATATACACGTATTCATTATTTTCTATTTATATATATGTATTGAAATATGTAGTGAGAAAAAAGCGTTACTAAAGGCGCTTTTTAATTGTTTGCTTAAAAGGCCCCGCCGTGTTCTTTACAAATGTCCAGAGACAAAGGAGCGAAAAGCTTTTAAACCCCAGTTTCTTCACCACCCATGAACACCCAAAAAACCCAAAAAACCCCTCCCAAAAACCCCACGCACATAAAAATCACTAAAAACGGCGCGCGCGTAGTATATGGTGACAATGTGGAAATACCTGTGTCAAAATCGCTAGTCAATAGATACGTGGAATACATGCTAATGGCTAATGAAAATGTTGTGATAGAGCTAGTGCCATGATGTCGGCTGTCAAGTTTACACCGGTGGCTATACTGAAAAACGGCATACTTTTTATAGACGGAAAAATGACTTATACTGACACGAATAACAAGTGGCTATTTGTCAGTGAAGACGGCATGAACGTCGTTATGTACAACGACGTGACTCAGTTGATTAAAGAGATATACAGACAACAAGACAACGACGACGATTTCGTCGTGACAGGCTGGGATATGGAAATAACGCGTTTCAACGACTACGACGAAAAATACAACTATTACAACAGGCGTTTCGAAGAATAGTTTACTTTTTTTCTCCTGTCAATAACCACGCTTTTTCCTGTCCATAATATAGCCTAATCATATTCTCACCCATCATTTTGTTCACCATATACTCGACACAAAGGCGCGGCGCCTATATTATCAAGCGCACGCTTTGTTAACATGATACGGCGCACAGTGTACTTAATATGATACTAAAGACGCCGTATATTTATTACACCGACACGGTGTAAATAAGTTCATAATAATAACGCCGACGCCGTATACTAGACACGCTTGATATTAATGGCCCCGATATCCTGTACATAATATAATACTAGTAACGCCGACACGGCGGATAATATGATAAAGCGACAGCCTGTCTATATGATACGGCACACAGCGCACATAATATGATATTAATAACGCCGTATATTATGTACGTCTCCGCAGCGTACATAGAATAATATAATGAACACCGACACAGCGCTCTATAATAACGCCGACATTCGGCGATATAATTAATCACATAATTTTCGGGGGAGAATTGAAAGGTGTATATTAT
>Ga0334722_10002230_pt1 | contig 22259 bp, 19 predicted proteins | sample C3_bottom_MG_FD_207210 | JGI IMG/M metagenome (GOLD analysis project Ga0334722, IMG submission 207210) | Sediment microbial communities from Yellowstone Lake, YNP, Wyoming, USA - C3_bottom | ecosystem: Environmental > Aquatic > Freshwater > Lake > Sediment | place: USA: Wyoming | collected... | reverse complement strand
AAGATGCGGTTGCCTTTGGTGCCAAGCTTGGCATCGAGATCCTTTAGCACTTCCCGCAGCCGGTCATACCCCTCCTCCTCATGAAATTCAGAGCGGTGGTAGTAGAGGTTCTCCTGGAAATTCTTCCAAAGCGCTTCATCAATTGGTTTGACGCGAGAAAAACTGCTGACCGCCTGTTTCATCTCCTGGCGAAACTGCTCGTGCGTCTTCTCCCTTCTTGCAAAGCCCACACACGCAAATTGGGGAGAGAGCTGCCCCTCCCTGGCCAAGTTATAGATTGCAGGGATCAGTTTGCGCGCGGTCAGGTCTCCTGTCGCCCCAAAAATCACCAAAATGCACGGTTCAATAAATCGGCTGGAAACTCCCAGTTCTTCCAAGGGGTGGGTTGCGGCTTTAGGCATGATACATGTTCCTTCTAAAACCCCTATTACATACCACAACTGCGTTATTCTTCATAACGATACATCGCATCCATGCACTTTTTTGCCTCATTCAACAAACCAGGCTCTATCTCAATCACCTGCTCAGGGGTGGGATCTTTGAGGGCCTGGTAGAGCACTTCTAAACTGTTGGAGCGCATGTAGCGACACATCAGGCAGGAGCCGACAAGTTTTAAGCTGGGGTTTTCCACTTGCAGGCGGGAGGCAACGCCACACTCTGTGAGCAGAAGCAGCGGCGTCTCTGGGGTGCCATGCGTTTTGACATAATCCATCATCCCTGTTGTCGACAAGACGGCATCTGCAAGAGAGACAACCTCTGGCTTGCACTCGGGATGGGCCAAGACTTTAAGGGTGGGATGAAATGTTTTTAGCTGGGTGACCTGCTCCTCTTGAAACGCCTCGTGCACATAGCAGGTGCCATCATAAAAGAGCAGCTCTTTGCGGCTTTTTTTTTGCTTCAAGTAGTTTTGGATGTTTTGTCCCATGAGACGATCGGGGAGGAAGTAGATCTGATCGTTGGGGATCTTTTCGATGATCCTGTAGACATTAGAAGAGGTGACGCACACATCGCAGGCAGCTTTGACAGCAGCTGTTGTGTTGATGTAGCAGACAAAGGTGTGGTGGGGGTAGCGCCGCTTTAGCGCCCACACTGTGTCAGCATCGATGCTGCTGGCAAGGGAGCACCCCCCGTTGGGGTTGGGATCGATGACCTGTTTGGAGGGGTTTAAGATCTTAGCCGTCTCTGCCATGAAGCGCACAGCGGGAAAGACAATGGTGTCGGCAGTTGTATTTTTGGCCTCTGTGGCAAGACCTAGAGAATCCCCACAGTGATCGGCCACGCCATAGAGGATGTCGGGATGAACGTAGGAGTGCGCCAAGATGAGCGCATTCTTCTCTTTTTTTAATTCTGTGATCGCCTCAATGAGGGGGAAGAGGCGCTTGCACCTTTCGTAGGTGTATGTGCAAGCAGGGTTATCTACCGAGATGTTTTTGAGTTTAGCGTAGAGAGCATCAAGCGTCATAGCGAATCGAGGTAATTTTGTAAAATCGAAACAGCAGAGAGGGCATCGCTGAGCTCCGCTCTTTTTTTGCGCGACACATCACACGCTAGGAGCATCTTTTCGACTCCAGCAGAGGTGAGGCGCTCATCCCAAAAAACGATAGGGTAGGGGAGGACCTCTTCGAGCGCCTTGGCAAAGGCTCTCACTAAAAGAGCCATCTCCCCCTCCTTTGCGTTGAGCATCAGTGGCAGACCGATCACAACCGTATCAATGTTCGTGTAGCGCTTCAATGCATCAGCCACTAACTTGGCCGTCTGAAGAGGAACCCTTGCCGCTCTGACCGTATCCAAAGGTTGCGCGATGATCCGTCTCTCATCTGAAATGGCAAGCCCCAACCTCACTTTTCCAAAATCTATCCCGACAACGCGCCCCAAATTTAGGTGCCCCTCTTCTTTTGCTGCTCTTTTACAGCCGCAATAAAATCCCTAAAGAGGGGATGGGGATCGGTTGGCTTGGACTTGAATTCAGGATGGAATTGTACCCCCACCATCCAAGGGTGCCCTTTGACCTCAGCAATTTCACCCAGGTGCCCCTCCTCTAAGACCCCAGAGAGGATCAACCCCTTCTCCTCGCAGCTATCTTTGTAGAGGTTGTTGAACTCCCAGCGGTGGCGGTGCCTCTCTGAAATGCGCGTCTTGCCATACGCTGTAGCGGCCTTGGAGCCCGGCTTGACCTGACAGTGGAAAGCCCCCAGTCTCATTGTACCTCCCAACGTATCGATCCCCCTCTGCTCGCTGAGCAAAGAGATCACAGGATGGGGGGTATTGGGATCGATCTCTGTCGTATTGGCATCGGTCAGACCCAAAACGTGGCGCGCAAATTCCACACACATCACCTGCATCCCCAAACAGAGCCCAAAGTAGGGGATCTGCTGCTCGCGACAGTATTTAGCCGTCATGATCTTGCCCATCCATCCCCGCTCACCAAACCCTCCAGGGACCAGGTACCCGTCACACCCCCCAATCACCTTAGCCACGTCCCCGTGCTCTAAAACCTTATCCGATTCAAACCGCCTGATCTCGATATCGACCTGGTTGGCAAGGGCTGCGTGATGCAGCGCTTCAAAGACCGACTTATAGGCATCTTGATGCTGGATGTATTTGCCCACAATGCCAACAACAACCTTACCCTTGGGATTGAAGAGGTTGTGCAGCATGCTTTCCCATTTCGACAAATCCGCCTTGTTGGACGTCAGAGCGAGCATCTGGCAGATCTTTTGATCCAGCCCCTGTTTATTGAGATTGATCGGCACCTCATAAACGGATGTCGCAACATCGGCCACATCAATAACCCCCTCTTTAGGCACGCTGCAGAACAGGCTGATCTTGTCTTTGATCTCCTCATCCAAACTCCCCTCACAGCGGCAGAGGATCAGATCGGGCATGATCCCAATCTCGCGCAAAATCTGCACAGAATGCTGCGTGGGTTTTGTTTTGACCTCTCCTGCCGCCTTCAAGAAGGGCACATAAGTGAGGTGGATATTTAAGCAATCTTTGGGCCGCTCATAGCGAAACTGGCGGATCGCCTCAAGGAAAGGAAGCGACTCGATGTCCCCAACAGTGCCCCCAATCTCAACCAAGACGACATCAGGGTCAGAATGCTGTTTGGAGCAGGCCAAAATCCTCTGTTTAATCTCATCTGTGACATGAGGAATCACCTGGACCGTCTTGCCCAAATAATCCCCCCGCCGCTCCCGCTTGATCACCGCATCATAGATCTGCCCAGAAGTGGCATTGGAAAGGCGCGAAATAGGCGCATTTGTATAACGGTAGTAGTGCCCGAGGTCCAAATCTGTCTCTGCCCCATCATCTGTCACATACACCTCTCCATGCTGGAAAGGGTTCATCGTCCCCGGATCGACATTGAGATAGGGGTCGAGCTTGAGCATTGCAATCTTTAAACCGCGCGCCTCTAAAAGCATGGCAATGGATGCTGAGGTGAGTCCTTTACCTAAGGAGGAGACGACGCCACCGCTAATAAATATGTATTTTGTCTGATGCATGATTTAAGCCCTTTTTTGACCAAAATGGCGATCTTTAGGATTGTAAGCAGTTGAGCATTAATTTGCTACCCCCGCCTCTTCCCCCAACACCCAAATGCTCTCCCGCCCGTGCATAAACATCTTAATATAAATACGTTATACTTTTATTTTCGAAATAAAGGCTTATCCTATTGAATTAAAGTCTTTTTAATCGTATAATTAAGATATGATTAAGAATGGGCCGTTGAATTAATCGGTTAATTAACCTGCTTCAACTAGTAAAGCCCTAACAAACAAATGTAATTAGAACAAGGAGTGCCCTATGTCAGCAGCAAGATTAGCAACAGTAGGTGCGACAGCAGTACATGCGCAGCAGATACTTGAACAAGAGGCGCAGCGGAAAGTTGAGCAAGCGTGTCAGTGGAACTTGAGTCCAACAGAGATGAAGGCTCAGCTAGTCGTTACGCACTCGCTTGAAAGGCTTAAGAAGATGTCAGCAGAGGCTGACAGCGAATACCTCAAGTTAACTGCAGAATATTGCAAGTCGACCGCCCAGCATTATAAGAAGAGTTTGTGGACAGATCGAAAGAACTTAGTAGCGGGCACCAGCATCCCGTTTGCAGTAACTATGGTTGCAGTTGGAATGGTCAGTATGCCGATACTGTGTGCCACGGCTCCCTATTTAGCAGGTGGATTTTTGCTTGCTCTATTAGTGGGTGCATGTGCTCTGCGTGTACTGAAGAATCGACGTGAGTCACAGCTTCAGGAGGCCGAGCAAGAGATCAAGTCCTATAAGGCTCAGAAGGTGGATCTACTCTATGAGGCGCTGAAGATAAAGATAGCCAGAGAAGAAGACCCATTAAAACTTCAGAATGTGAAGGCCCAGATGGAGCTGCTTGGGGAGCGCACGCTACCAATTGGTATAGCAGAGGTTGCAAATGTGGCGTTGCGTTGCTTGAATAATAAGGAGAGAAAGGCTTCGTTGGACATATTCCAAGCAGAGGTGGCATCTCATCGCAGGGGGGTGCAAGATCTTTTGGCATCTAAAAGTGTCTGTACGGCTGCTTTAGCACGCGCAATGGAATTAGCGGTAAGTAAGCAGGCGCAAGACCAGCTACGTCAGCAGGTGGAGGTAGCAAAAGCTGCTGCGACGAATGCTGCAACAGGTGCCGCGGTAGGTACTGGTGTAGGGCTTGTTGCAGGCACCGCTATGCTCGCAGGAACAGCAGTGGGAGTGGCGACCGTCGCACCTGTGTTGGCTGCATGTGCAGTTCTTGGTGCGGGTTTTGGCTGTGTAGCTGGCCTTGGAGTAACCTGGTGGAACCAGCCGGACGCTCCAGAGCAAACAAAGCCAGTAGACGTCTCAGCTGTAACAGTCTCAGAAACCCAAGTTGCCACAGCCTAAGAGACTGCCCCCTAATAGGCGCTTGCTTTTTTAGCCGAAAACCCTTATCCCTTTTCTCACACCACTTCATATCTACCAAGTGGTGTGAGGACAAGAACACATGCAATGGGAAAACGGCAATGGGTTGTTAGAGGCAAGGCAGGCACACCCCCCTCTCCTCCTTTCTATTTTAAGCGATTTAACCCACATTCAGTGGTCTCGCGGCAGCGCACCACTCCCGCCCCCTCCAGACACGATTAAAACACTCTTTCCTCTCACTTCCAACCAACCCCTGCTTACAGGCCAAAAAGGCCCATCACGCGCCTGCAAACCCCTGCGCGTTGGGGTGGTGCTCTCGGGAGGGCAGGCGTCGGGGGGGCATAACGTCATCATTGGGATCTACGACGCCCTCAAGCAGTTAAATCCCCATTCTAGGGTCTTTGGGTTCTTGGGTGGCCCTAGCGGCATCATCGCTGGCAAAAACAAGGAGCTCACCGCCGATCTGCTCGCCCCCTACCGCAACACGGGCGGGTTTGACATGATCGGCTCGGGCAGAACCAAGATTCAAACAGAAGAGCAGTTAAACAGCGCACTTGACGCAGTCTCCAAGATGCAGCTAGATGGCCTCGTCATCATCGGGGGGGATGACTCGAATACGAATGCAGCGGTTTTGGCCGAGTACTTTATGCGCAACAACTGCTCCACAAGAGTCGTTGGGGTCCCCAAAACAATCGACGGGGACCTTAAAAATGCCCACATCGAAATCTCTTTTGGCTTCGACACTGCCTGCAAAGTTTATTCTGAGATGATCGGCAACATCGCAAGGGATGCGCAGTCGGCAAGGAAGTATTACCACTTCATCAAGCTGATGGGGCGCTCTGCGTCCCACATTGCCCTAGAGTGCGCCCTCGCAACGCGCCCCAACCTCACTCTGATTGGTGAGGAGGTGGCAGCAGAGAAAAAGACCCTGATCCAGTTGACCCATGAAATAGCCGATCTCATCTGCCAAAGGGCGGAAGCTGGCAAACAGTATGGCGTGATCCTGATCCCAGAGGGGCTGATTGAATTTATCCCCGAAATGTCCACCCTCATCCAGGAATTAAACCAGATTCTTCTTAGCGACACCTCTGGAAACAGTGCGCAGATCTCTTCCAAGCTCACCCCCTCCGCGCGCCAGTGCTTCTCTCAGCTCCCCGCAAGAATCCAGGAGCAGCTTTTGATGCACCGCGATCCTCACGGCAACGTGTACGTCTCTGGGATTGAAACAGAGCGCCTTCTCATGGAAATGGTCGGCAATGAGCTGCAGAAGCGCCAAGTGGCGGGCCGCACCATACAGTATTTCCCTGTGCAACACTTTTTTGGGTATGAGGGAAGGGCCGGCTTTCCCTCCCATTTTGACTGCAACTACTGCTACGCTTTGGGCTTTACTGCAACTTTGCTCATTGATGAGGGGATAACAGGGTATATGGCTGCAGTCACGCAGCTCACAAAACACCCCCAGCAGTGGGGCATTGCTGGAGTGCCGCTGACAGCGATGATGCATACAGAACTGCGCAAGGGGAAAGAGACCCCTGTCATCCAGAAGGCCCTCGTCGATTTGAAGGGCGCCCCCTTTACCCACTTCCAGCGCCTGCGCGAGCAGTGGAGGGTGCAAGATGCCTACCGCTTCCCTGGGCCGATCCAGTTCTTTGGGCCTCCCGAGCTGACGCAGCAGGGGACGATCACGCTCCTTTTAGAGCGTGGTTAATTTATTTTACGACTGTAATTAACTAATATTAAGTATAATTAAGCATATTGTAAAATACACCGTATTCATTAATTAATCAGTAAGTGCTATATTAAAGATAGAGGGTGAGGCGTTCGCGCTTCCTTCTCTAGAAAGAGGGTTTTTCCCCAATTTGCAGATTATGCTTATCCCTGTGGACAGTCATGGGAATTGTCCAGGCACGATCTATGCGGGGGAGTTCTCAAGGTATCACGGCCTCTCACAGAGGTCTTAAGAAGTAGGTCTTGTTTCATTAACAGCTTACCTCTTTATTCGCTTGGGAAAATGAACTCTCTTGACCTTCCCCTGACATTTTGTTCTTGCGACGGCAAGCAGATGGCAAAAGGGGGAAGGTTTTTTTTTGCTTGGGGGATCCCTTGCGCAGTTTGCTTTACCTGTAAATAAAACACGCTTCACCCACAGGTAACCGGTGTGTTGAGCATGGTTGCACGCTCAAAGAGCGTGCAACCATGCTCAGCGCATCGGACCAGCGCCGAAGGACGCTGGAATCGCAGGCTTGGGGGGGGGTCCACGCCTCACTTCCTCTTCACCCTTTATTCAACTTCTCCTTCAACCTGCGGAAATAATCCATCCTTTTACTCATCTCCCTTTCGAATCCATATTCTTTAGGATGATAAAAGTCTCTCTTCTCTACTGCTTCAGGAAAGTAATCCTGTCCTGAGAAGGCAAAGGGGGTGTCATGATCGTATTGGTACCCTTTGCTATACCCCATCTCTTTCATGAGTTTTGTGGGAGCGTTGAGGATTGTCTGGGGAGGGGAGAGCTGCGATGTTTTTTTGGCTACCTCTTTTGCCATGCCAAACGCCGTGTAGAGGGCGTTGCTCTTAGGGCTCAGCGCGAGGTAGACCACAGCCTGCGCAAGCGCCAGTTCCCCTTCGGGGATTCCGAGCTGATCAAATGCTCTCCACGCATCTAGCGCTACCCTTAAGGCTTGCGGATCTGCAAGGCCGATGTCCTCTGTTGCCATGCGCACGATTCTGCGCGCAAGAAATTGAGGATCTTCTCCCCCCTCCAACATCCGCGCAAGCCAGTAGAGCGCCGCATCTGGGTCTGATCCCCGCACAGCCTTATGCAGGGCAGAAATTAAGTTGTAATGCCCCTCATCGTGCCTGTCGTAGAGAGCGCTTCTGCGCTGCACCCGTGTTTGCAGCAGCCCCTCATCAATCAATTCTGCTTGAGCAGTGCTTTGTAAAATGTTCTCAACCATATTGAGAAGGTGGCGCGCATCCCCCTGCGCAAATTCCACGAGCAGTGCTCTGGCCTGAGGCGTGAGGTTCAAAGGGCGGATGGTGGCTTCGACCCGCGCCACAATTTTGTCCAGCCCTTCCAACTCGAGCGGTTTTACAGGAAGCACGCGCAGGCGGGAGAGAAGAGCGTTATTCAACGCAAAGGAGGGGTTTTCTGTGGTGGCGCCAATTAAGATGATTGTCCCTTGCTCCATGAAGGGGAGGAAGATGTCTTGCTGGGCCTTGTTGAATCTGTGGATCTCATCCACAAAGATCAAGGCCTGCTTTGCAAACAGGGGCTGCGCCTGGATGTCGCTGATGATTTTCTTTAGATCGCTAGACCCGCTAAAAACAGCGCTGAGCGCGATGCACTGTCCGGGGAATGCCTTGGCATAGAGCCTGGCCAAGGTAGTCTTGCCACAGCCTGGAGGTCCCCACAAAAGGATCGACAGGGGGCGCCCACTTCTCACGCTGCTAGAGAGAAACCCCTGCTCCCCGAGGAGGTGGTCCTGCCCCACAACTTCATCCAGGGAGGCAGGGCGCAGTCTTTCTGCCAGAGGAATATTCATTTCTTACTGCCGGGCAAAGAGGCAACAGCCCAATGGGGTTTTCTCTTGCGATGCATCAGCAGAGGGATCGCAATCATGATCAAGAGGCTGACTGCAAGCAAAGAGGTATAGCCCCAGGTGCTCCCCACTTCTAGGTTGGTGGGAGGGACAAAACAGAGGGCAATGGCAAAGCAGGAGGAGAGGATCCCTACACTGCTGAAAAACCAGATTCCATGCATTTTAAAGGGCACCTTGTACGCCCTTGGGACCTTGGGTTTAGAATAGCGCAATCTAATTGCGGCAATGAACATGAGGATATACATGATCAAGTAGCTCTGCGCACTCAGAGCAGTGAGCATCCAAAAGGCGGAGCTCACCTGAGGCAAATAGAGGAAGATGAGCGAAGTGACCGACATCAAGATGGCCTGAAACACGAGCAGGCGCGTGGGCGTGTTGTGGGCGTTGAGTTTTTGGAAGAAAGGGGGGAGGTTGCCGTGCACGGAGGTCTCATAGAGCCCCCTCACAGGTCCAATGATCCAAGAATTCACCTCAGCAATGGCGCCGATAACCAGTAGAACGGCCATCACAGGCAGGATCCAAGTCAGGTTGTAATGCTGGAAAAAGGCTTTAAAGGCGTCCATTAGGCCCGCAACCAGACTGATCTCTTCCTTAGGGATCACAAAAGCGATGGCTAAAGAGCCCAACATAAAAATGGCAAAGGTGATGCCTGCGCCAAGAAGAATGGCCCGCGGGTAGTTTTTCTGAGGATTTTGCACATCGCTGGCATAAGCAGCGGAGACCTCAAGACCAGAAAAGGCTAAAAAGAGGCCAGCCAAAAAGACAAGGTTGCCCACGTGTGAAAAAGAGGGGATCAATGCCCCCCAGGAGACGGGCGTTTGAATCGGATTTCCACCAGAGAGCCAGGAGACCCCTAAGAAGATGATGAAAAGACCTGGCAGGATGGTCCCTACGATCACCCCAATTGTACTGAACCAGCCAGAGGTTTTGATCCCTCTGTAATTGAGCCACGTCATCCCCCAAAAGCCGACCAGAATAACGGAGAGGACAAAAAATTTGTTATCGGCAAGAGCAGGAGAGATGAGATAGGCCATCGTCACGGCAACAAACGACATGATCACAGGAAACCAGGCGACGTTGTGCACCCACTGCATCCAAATCGCTGTAAAACCCCACCGATCCCCAAGCCCTTCGCGCACCCAGATATAGATCCCGCCCGATTTGGGCCAGCCGGTGGCAAGCTCTGCTGAAATCAGCGCGCACGGAATGAGGAACAAAAGGGCAACCAGGAAAAAAAAGCAGAGCGCGCCGAGGCCAAATTCCGCAACAAGGGGAAGGTTGCGCAAACTGGCCATGATCGAGACGTTCATCATGGATAGAACAAAGACACTGAGTACCCTTCTTGGGCTATTGCGAGAGATTTGCATGGCTGCGCTTGAGAGTTGTTTTAAGGTCAAGCTGCAAACTATAACAAGAGATGTTTTTTGGATCTACACCTAAGAATCCTATGCGATTCCCCCAGATATACTTGCCATTGCGTCAATTAGCCTCAGAACATTGTCTTCTTTATGAATCTCACCCCAGCTAGGTGCAGTACTAAGAGCCGGGTCTGCATCTTCCTGGGCGATTTCATAAACCTTTCCATGGACAGCATCTTTTTGCTCAGGAGACAGGCGAGCGAATTTTTCTAGCACAGCGCGTTTCAGTGCGCGGTAAAAAACTGCCTCATTATCGCATGCATGGTGCTCTCTTAACTTAGGATCTCCACCGTCTGAAAATACCCTTCCCTCTTGCTCAGCTGTCTCCTTAGCTTCTAAGTGAACCATCTCATAGATCAGGTCGCGATCTTCTAAAGATCTCAGGAACTCTGCCACTGTGGGCAGCGGTAGCCTCCCTTCAGAGAGTGCTTGATAAAAGCTTGCCCATTGCGACCTGCAAATGTATCTAAAAAATGTGTTTAACTTGTTAAGGGAGTGCCGCTCTCTTATATCGATAGAAGGGATCAGCTCGTATAGCAATGGGTTGTGACTAATACCCAATATTAGCAGAGCTGGGCAGCCTGCAAGGGTTTGAGGATCGATTTGTGTGATCTTGTTGTGGTCAAGGCGCAGCGCCTGCAGGGCCCTGCAACCTGCAAGGGCTTGGGGATCGATTTGTGTGATCTTGTTGTTGTCAAGCAGCAGCGTTGTCAGAGCCCTGCAGTCTGCAAAGGCTTCGGGGTAGATCTGAGCGATCCGGTTGTCTTGCAGCTCTAGTATGCGTAGAGCTGTGCAGCCTGTAAAGGCTGGGCGGTCTATCTGGTTGCCACTGAGTTTCAGCTCTCGCAGGGTAGAGCAACCTGCAAAGGTCTTGGGATCTACCTGGACGATCTGGTTATCGTGAAGACGTAGCCCCATTAGAGCCGTGCAGCTTGTAAAGGTCTGGGGATCCATCTGGACGATTTGGTTATTGTTAAGGTGTAGCTGTTCCAGAGCCCTGCAGCCTGCAAAGGTCTCAGAGTTGATGTGGATGATTTTGTTGTGCTCAAGATGTAGCTCTCGCAGGGCAGAGCAGTCTGTAAAGGTCTGGGGATCTATCTGGACGATTTGGTTGTTGTTAAGAAATAGCCTTTCCAGAGCCCTGCAGCCTGCAAAGGTCTGGGGATCTACCCGGATGATCTGGTTGTGGTTAAGGTATAGCCTTTCCAGAGCCCTGCAACCTGTAAAGGCCCGGGGATCTACCTGGCCGATCTGGTTGTTGTGCAGATCTAACCATTGCAGGGCCCCGCAGTTCGCAAAAACTTCAGAGTCGATCTTGGTGATTTGGTTGTCGCTAAGGTTTAGCCTTGTCAGAGCCCTGCAGCCTGTAAAGGTCTGGGGATCTACCTGAGAGATCTCGTTATTGGAAAGGTTTAACCATTGCAGGGCCGTGCAGCCTGTAAAGGTCTGAGGATCTACCTGAGAGATCCCGTTAATGGAAAGGTTTAGCTCGACTAGACGGCGAAGATTGCGGATTTCAAGGGGAACTGCTTTTAGTGCACAGCGTGAAAGATTTATCGAGGTAAAGCGGTCTAATAAAGGCGCGTTGTTAGGGTCTGCCATCCAGAGTCTGATCTCTTGTGCAGTGGTTAGGCGTGGAACGTCCTCGCCGTCCTCGCTTAGTCTAGGGGAAATCACCTGCTCCCACATGATATTGAGGGCCTCATCTAGGTTCTTTGCATGGTTGATTGCACGTGCTATGTGTGGCGCATGTGTCATTAGATGAGGGGAGATCGCTACTCGTCCCCATTGCACGGCGTGTAATGCAGCCTCTTTTGGGGTGCGTCCTGTAGTAACAAATCCAGTAATTTCGCCGAGAATCTCTGCAGGTAGAGAAAGAAGGGGGTGGGGGTTTGCATGCCCATCCGCTGTTTCTTGAGTTGAAAAATGTATCGTGCAGGCATTAATTGTCATGCCACCCTCTTTTAAAGTTATGTTTTATGTTAAAACGGAGTCATTTGTTTTCAAGTTGGAACCAAATATACATGAATTGCATATATTTTTTCAATATTAAATAAGTTTTATTAATAAACTAATTTTAGTTTATGTTGTATGTAGAAACTGGGGGTTTTGGGGGGTGATTGAGACCTCTTGCGGTTTATACACAAAAAAGATTAACCTTGCATGAGGTCATCCCGCGCTTTGCAATCCGTGGGATCTAGTCACGACAAGGAGATGTTCTTATGAAGTTAAGACTTGCAAATCGTATTTTCATTGGGCTTTCATTATTTTCTACATTCCTGATTTACCCCCATTTACAAGCTGGAGAACCGTCTATGCAATTTAGTGAACCAACAAAGGCGATGGCCTTCGAAGAGGGCAAAAGCTATGTCGCCATTATCCACACATCAAAAGGGGATATCACCTGCGAACTCAATAGTAAGGATGCCCCTTTATCGGTGACCAATTTTATTACGCTGGCAAGAGGGGGATTTTATAATGGTCTGACTTTCCATCGCGTCGTTCCCAACTTTGTTATCCAGGGAGGGGACCCTGATGGAACAGGGCGCGGAGGGCCAGGATATACTGTGCCAGCTGAAATTAAACTGCCCCATTTGCAAGGAGCATTGGCATGGGCGCGCCTTCCTGATAATGTCAATCCTAAGAAGCGCTCCAGCGGTTCACAATTTTACATCGCCCTTGAAAAGATCCCGTATCTTGACGGGGAATACACTGTGTTTGGCCAGACCATGGCAGGTATGGATGTCATAAAAAAAATTGAACAAGGGGATGTGATTAAATCAATTGAGATTGCTCTGAAGTAACATTAAGCAGCGATTTTCACATTGATTGAAGTTGAAAAATCGGAACAACTTGGTTTGTTTTTGCGATTTTTCAGCATTTCAAGAATCTAAAAAAATATTTTTTTTATTTTTTTTTGATTAGAGGTGAAATTGCCCTCACAGTATGTTTTCAGGGTATTTTTTATTTTCTGAAATAGTGAGTAAAATCAATCTATTTCAGATATTATTTAAAAATAAATAGTCAATATGATATATTCAGAATTGTAGGAGATATGAATGGATAGAAGTCCTTCCGAGTGGAAAAGACAACATCTAATTATCCTACGTATCCAAACAAGGAGAATATATGGCTAAGAAAAGAAAAACAGCGCGCAAAACTGCTAGAAAAACAGCGCGCAAAACTGCTCGCAAAACTGCTAGAAAAACAAAATCTCGCAAAACTGCTCGTCGCACAAAAAGAGCTCGAGCAAGCGCGTAATCACTGTTTTCTAACAGGCGATATAGTGGTAAGTATTTGCCACTGTAATAGTTATCGAGCAAGTACAGGGCTTGCTCGATTTTTTAAAAGCTCCCTTCCTTAGAGATTTCTGCGGCACCTTTTCGGGTGCTGGGTGCCTCCTTTTTTTGCAGCTCCTCTGCCAGTTGGGTGATCGGAGCCCTCTTTCCAATGGCAACAAGCGCCTCGACCTGGTGGTCATCTGGGATCTTTAAATCCTTCTTAGCTCGTTCATAATCAAACCCTTCCATTCCGTGGACAACCAGTCCCCTTCCAGCCCCTTCCAAGGCAAGAGCCATCCAAGCGGCCCCCGCATCAAAACTATGCGTGCGGCAAGGTTTGTTATTATGGTCAAAGGTAGTTTTGGAAATGACTAAAACAAGGGCACCCGCATTTTTGGCCCACCCCTGGTTAAACTCGACCATCAGATTAAAAAAGAGGGGCCACGCCGCCGTGCCCTTTTTGCCGTATAAAAAGCGCCAGGGCTGGTTGTTGTAGGAGGAGGGGGCCCATCTTGCTGCCTCAAATAGGGGGGCGAGGTCTGCATCCGTCAAGGGTTCTGCCGTCATTGAGCGGGGGGACCATCGATTCAGGATCAAAGGATGGATCGAGCGGGGATTGGGGCGCACTTTTTCTACTTCTTGTTGAAAGGGGTGAGTCAAAACGACCTCCATGGGTTTTTTAGACAATGTGACATATGGGGGTTTTTTGTTGCACGAAAAATTTGAATGTCAAGTAATTTAAATTGATTATTTTTTATTATTAATGATACGGTGAGTTTATAAGAGAGGGGCAATGCAAATTAAGATTCTGGATGAGCAGGTTCGTCACAATATCGAACTGTTTCTCAATATTCTACACACTGTTAAAGCAAAGCAACTCTCCCAACCTTGGCCAAGTGAGAAGATTTTTAAAGCCTGGTTAAATAAGGTCACAGGTCAGTTGTTCTTTGAGGAGATTGCAAAGGAATCGCAGATCTTGGGACAAAAAGAGTGGAAACAGGTCTCCCTGCAGCTGCAGTATGACAGGGCAAGTGGAGAGATCCAGTTTTTGCTCGAGGAGGAGGGGAACAAATGGGCAGGGTTTCATGGAGGAGATTTAGCTCCCTCATCTTATAAAGTGCTCTGCGACACCATGAAAATCTTCCACCAGCTGAGTGAGCAATTGAGAGGGCCCAGTAGCCTTGAGACAAAGATTGCAGTGCTCTCCAAATTAAACGTCGAGTCTGAGCTCTCCCATGTTGACCGCAATATCCTCTTGGATACCTGGCACAATGCAGATAGGATGCAGGCGGAATCGCTACTCATGAATAGGCCAATTGGAACCTATCTATTTCGGCGCGATGACTATGCTGATATTTTAGAGAAGGCTCTAGAGCAGCAGTTGGGGTGTAAGGTCAAGTGTTTTACCCTGGCCTACTCTAAGTCGGAGCACCAGATCTGTGAGGCGACCTTGGTGCACATTCAAGGGACCTGGCTACTTTATAACGATGATCCCACACTCCAGCTGCAACAGCGGTTTGACCACCTTGCCAAGCTGGTCGCATCTTTTAAGGGTGACCTCAAGTACCCATTCTACCGTGATTAAAAAAGAAGACGTTTTGTTGTTTTTTGGCCTGGTATACCCAAAGAGACTTCACCTGCGCGCGCGGTAGGTGGCGCTCTTTCCGCCGGTTTTGAAAGGAATAGGGGGGGAGGGTAAAGTGGACTGGGGGAGGTTCTTCTTGCTGGCGGTACTTCTTAACAAGTGTTGGAAGGCAGTTTTCCACGGAGAAAGCCCACTCTTCTGTGTCCATGTATCCCCGCTGCATGTAGTAGCTGGCGAATGAGAACAAGGTTCCAAGCACAACCAGGGTGACAAACACGGAGAGGGGACAGGCGACAATATATCCGGCAATTAGGCCGCCGAGTGCAAATGCAAGGGCTAAAAGACCCGTGCTATGGATGAGTATTTGCTTGGTTGTTTGAATCTGCATGTTCTTGAAAAGCTGATCTGCCTTTTTTGTTGCCCCTTCCCTTATAGCAGCGTGCGGATGTTGCAGCTCTTGCACGATGTGGGGGACAGACTGTGCAAGGCGCTTTACCATCCAGGGGTGCACGCGGCGCGCCAGTTGATTCCTCTTTGCTTCGAGGTTTGCCTTGATAATTTGATCGATTCGCTCCTGTTGCTTAGTGCCCGCTCGCTCTGCGACGTAGCGGGTGATCTTTTGGTGTTCTTCGGGAGAGACTTGAAAATGGGTTTGATGGAACTGTGTGAACCACGATAAGTAAATCTGTTCTTTGATTGGTTTAAGGAGGGTTTCAGAAAATTGGGAGTAGTCTGCTTCAGATAGGGTCTGTTTTTCTAAAAACCGGTTGATTTCCTCTTTTGTTGTTTGAGGGAGGGGGTGTCTCAAAACTTCTTTAAGAGATTTAAGTAATTTTGTTCTCCTCACCTCAGGGTCTTTCTTTTTAAGAGAAGATGTAAGTGATTCAATTTCAGGTACATATGATTTTCTGTAGAGGGCTACTGCGCGCCGTAGGCTCATCGCTTCTAGAACGACCCCCACAGAGCACAGGGCAAAGCCTAAGATGGTAACTGTGGTGGAGAGGGGGACTGTGGCGTATAAGATCTTATGACTGAGCACGTTCAGAGCGACACCGACGGATAGGGCGTGCCGCAGCGTCTGTAAGAAGGCGTTGCCAAACGTGAAGGGGGATTGTAAGATTCTGAGGCTCCCTTCCAGCATCCCCTCACGATCTGCAATGACATAGGCGCGCGAGAGGGCTTTAGCATCGTGGTATAGCTCCAGGGGGCTATAAATGAGGTTTGTCATGCCTGGAAGGTGGGTGTAGTTAGAGTCTAAATAAAGTTCAGGTGTTGTATTTAAATTTTGAATTCCTTTCTCTGAGGAAACAGGAGGGACAAGCGGGGGGAGAGACGAACTGTTTGATCCAACACTTAATGCCATAGTTTCGTTTAGTTAGGAATGGAGGCATCCTTTATTATACCAGTTATTCTCTTCGTGGCCAATGCTAAAGTTTTTGTATAGTGTGAAATTAAAAAAACGATGCGAATGAAAAAATATTTCTTTTCACTGTACACCATTTTTCCCATTCTATTATCATCGCTAAGATCGGCGCATTTGTGCCCTCTGAGGGAGGTTTTGAGATGCATAGACAGATTCTTTTTGCTTTTGTTGTGGGTATCTGCTCTTGTGTTCATGGGGTGGATCCTGCAGCGCAACCACAGAAAACAAAGCCCCTCTCCACAGACTTTATCGCTAAAGACTACTCCTACCTTTACGGGATGCCTGGATTTTCTGATGCGTTGTTAAAAATGCATTTTCAGCTCTATCAGGGGTATGTGAAGAATACCAACTTGCTGCTGAACCGATTAAAGGAGTTGGAGATGCAGGACAAGGACCTGACTTATGATTATGGCGCCCTCAAGCGGCGGCTGGGGTGGGAGTGGGATGGGATGCGCCTACACGAGCTCTATTTTGAGAACCTGGGCGGGCGGGATCCTCTCGACAAATCAGATCCTCTTTTTCAGCGGATTGTCAAAGATTTCGGTTCCTACGACAGCTGGGTGAAGAGTTTTGTGGCAACAGGACTCATTCGCGGCATTGGGTGGGTCATCTTGCAGCGCGACCCTTTGACAGGGCGGCTATTGAATACCTGGATTAATGAACATGATGTGGGTCATTTGGCAGGGGGAGACCCTATTTTAGTGATGGATGTGTTTGAGCATGCTTATATTACGCAATATGGGCTCGATAAATCCAAATACATTGACGCCTTTTTCGATAATATCCAGTGGGAAAAGGTCGCTGGGCGGTATGCCCAAAAAGAGCCAATAAAAAACCCTCACTGACACGCGCACATATATGCAGTCGCAGTTTCCTCCTGCCATCCCCCTTCCTGACAGCGTGCTTGCAGCCCGCATAGAGCGGCGCAGGCAGATGATGCTCACTGCAGGGCGGGGCATTGCGCTGCGCGGTGTGATCATCATTGCTGAGATTTTAGGGTTTTGTTTCCTCAATAGCTCTGCCCTCTTGCTCGACGCCCTCTCTAGCCTAATTGACATTGCCTCTAGTTTGTTTCTTATTTTTTGCATCCGCTTTGCTGATAAACCCCCCGACCGCAACCACCCCTTTGGACATGGGCGGTTTGAGCCGATTGCAGGGCTGCAACTGGGATTGCTTTTGGCTGTGATTGGAGGGGGGATGTTGGTGCAACAGCTGACAGCTCTTGTCTCACGAGTAGAGAGCCAGGCGATCCACCCCTTTACTTGGCTCATCTCTCTTGGCGCCGTTGTCCTTCTTGAAATCGCTTATCGCCATATGAAGAGCACCGCTAAACGGCAACATAGTCCTGCGCTGCTTGCCGATGCGATCCATTATCGGATCGATGGGATCAACAGCCTATTTGCGACAGTTGCCCTCCTCTTTGCCGCCTATTTTCCTACAATGAGCCACCTGTGCGACCATCTAGGGGCTGTTGTGATTGCTGGACTCATGGTGGGAATTGGAGCTGTAGCGGTCAAGAACAACCTGAATCAGTTGCTCGACCGCGCGCCCTCTTCCGACTACTTTGATAGGGTGCAAGCGGCTGCAATGCGTATTCCAGGTGTTCTTGCAACGGAGAAGGTGCGCATTCAGTTGTATGGGCCAGATGCACATGTGAGCATCGATATTGAGGTTGCCCCCGATCTTTCTGTTGAAAGTGCCCACACACTGACTCAGCAAGTGCGCTCTGAGATCCAAAAGCAGTGGCCCGCCGTCCGAGATGTGATCGTCCACGTCGAGCCGTTCTATCCCGGAGATCATTAGACCTGTTTAGTCTGACGTTTGACTTTCAAGGCTAGAAAGATCAGAACAGCCAGGCTGAGCAAACTTAAGATGCCCGCGGGAAAAAAATGGAGCGTTTTTGCAAACCGGTAAGTGAAAATCCCATCCAGTAGGAAGGTTAGACTTAAGGCAAGGTACTGCGCGCTGCTTTTCCCCTTAGAGATGAAATAGGCAGAGAGCAAGAGCGCGATGCCAAAACTGCCCCCTGAAATGAGCGAGGCGTAAGAGCCCCCCTTAATAAATCCCATCACCCCTCCGAGAATAATCAATAACCCGTAGATAAAGACGATTGTTGTCATGCTTTTCATTTTCAAATACTCCTGTTGTAGGACAACCTTAGTCCAAACCTTAAATTTGCGCGATATAATAGTGTAAGTCGTTGAATATAAGTAATTTACGTTCATGTAAACCCCCTTCTTTACCTTGACTTGACGCTGCTTAAAATGTATAATGCGCCAATTCCTTAAAGGAGGCTGTATGCAGTCGGCAAGAAGAATTTACACCTGGGCCTCCCAAAAGGCGTATTCTCCTTTTGCTCCTCTATGGTTAGCCTTTATTTTTCTACTTGAAATGCTGTTATTTTTGCCCATGGATGCTCTGCTCATGCTATTTTGCATGCACAATCCGGAGCGCCGCTACATGTATGTTTTTGTCGCCACCCTCTCTTCCATCGTGATTGGACTGATTGGCTATGGGGTGGGCTGCGTGCTGTGGGATAGCGTCGGCGACTTTGTCACGCGCTATCTGGTCTCTCAAGGCTTTTTCGATCGACTTGTATTGCACTACAATGAGTATGAGCATGTTGCAGTCTTTTTAGGAAGCTTTTTGCCCATCCCTTTTAAAGCGGTCACTATCTCAGCTGGTTTTTGTAAACTCTCTGTAACAGGGTTTTGCATAGCCATGCTGTTTGCAAGGGCGCTGCGTTTTTGGCTGCTGGCTGAACTGATGCAGCGCTACGGCCAAAAGACGCGCGCCTTTATCGATCGCCATTTTAGCAGCTTGCTGGTCGCATTTGGGGCAAAAATAGTCCTAACATTTGCTTTCTTTTGGGTCTTGGGAAATTAAGATGGAACTTTTGACCCCCTCTCAACTTCCGCGCGCAGCCCACTTATTGAAACAGGGGAAGCTTGTGGCCTTTCCAACAGAGACGGTGTATGGTCTGGGTGCAGGCATCTTTCATCCTGAATCTATCCAATCGATCTTTGCAGTCAAAGCAAGACCCTCTGACAACCCCCTCATTGCGCATGTCTGCGCCCTTTCCCAACTCGAGCAGATTGCAGAAGAGATCCCCGCTAGCTTTTATCTGCTGGCGCGCCATTTTATTCCAGGACCTTTGACGGTGATTTTAAAGCGCAGATCCCACGTTCCTCCACTTGTTTCAGCTGGGCTCCCCACCATCGCAGTTCGGATGCCCTCCCATCCTCTGGCTCTGCAGCTCATTGAGCAGGTGGGAGAGCCGCTTGTTGCCCCTTCAGCCAATCTTTCAGGAAAGCCGAGCGCAACGCAGGCAAAACATGTTCTCGAGGATTTTGAGGGGAAGATCGCTGCAGTGCTGGACGGGGGTGCCACAGAGTTTGGCATTGAATCGACCGTTCTCAATCTGTTGGGGGATGTTCCCCTACTAATGCGGCCAGGGGCAGTGTCTAAAGAGGCAATTGAAGCAGTGCTAGGTTATGAAATAGGTGTCGCATCTGCAGACCTTTCAGGGCCTGTAGCCTCTCCTGGGATGAAGTACCGCCACTACTCTCCGCGCACGCAGATCCAGGTGTTTTATCACTGGGAAGAGCTCCTGAGCGCCATCATCCAAGGGTTGCCAGGTGCGACGATGCTTTTATGCCGCAGGAGCTTGCAAGCCCCCATTACCGGAGTGGACCCTTTCTTTCTTTCCGTCAAAGAGTTCTACTCCCTTCTGCGACTAGCTGATGCACAAAACTACCAGCAGATTGTGATTTTCTGTGATGAAGGGGTATGCAAAGAGGCGGCCCTGATGAACCGCATCGTTCGAGCTTCAGCTACGTACAAGTCACAATAAGTTCAAAGGCAACAAATGCCAGCAGCACGGAGAGGGTAATTTTGCCTCCTGGAAGCTGCTGATGCATGAGAGAGTGCCCCTCTAAGTATCTTCCTGCCCAGACCATCAGGATCGGCATCGCGCCCAAAAGCAGTGCCACACCGATGCCCCCTGCAATGCGCAGAGCACTCAGGAATAGGTGGGGGTTAATGAGGGTGATTAGAGTCGGTAGCCCGAAGATGGCAGCGCAGACAAAAGCCTTGGGAGTTGCTTTTTTGGGGAGTTTGAGCCCATCGAGCAAAAAGTCTACAAAAGCAATCGAAATGCCTAGATATGATGTTGTCATGGCAAAGAAGGCAAAGGCGTGGCCTACCGTCAAAAGGGTAGGGTTGTGGATGTAATTTCTTAAGGGATTGACAGCGCTTTCCCCCTGCTGAAACGCTTCCAACAGCCCACCTGCTCCTTCCAGCGGCACAATCCCCAGAATTAGGAATTCCCATATGACATAGATGGCAAGGGGGATGGTTGTTCCAAGGATCAACGAGAGCCTAACTTTGGAGACGTTGCGGTTCATGTAATTAAAAAGCGTTGGAATCAAACTCTGGTAGCCAAAGGCTGTAAAGACAACGGGAAGAGCCCACCACACTTTTCCCCAATCCATTCGGGTTAAATAACTTGGATTGACGTAAGTGATGGATGAGGAGATGAAAAAAAGGTAGGTGATGACAATTCCTGCCATCAGGGCGAGGTTAAATCTGTCCACCCAGAGCGCGCCGCAGTAGACGATGGGGGAGAAGCACAGGACGTAGAGGATGGTTCCCATCCAGTTGGGGATCGCTCCGCTGCTCAAATCTGCCACCGCCCCGCCGCCCCCTGCGATGTGTGCAATCATGAGACAGGAAAAGAGAAACAGGTAAAGGATCCAGCACACCCCCTTGCCCCATTTGCCCAAAAGCCGCGCAGAGAGAGTGATTAGGTTGGCACCTTTAGGCATCCAAATGCACGCCTCTAGAATTAAAAGGCCAGTGCACAGCATGAAGGCCCAGCAAAGCAGATAGATAAATAGGGAGGGGATAAATCCCCCATCTGCAGTTGCCACAGGCAGTGCCAACATGCCGACGCCAATGCTCGTACCAGCTACTAAAAGGGTCCCTCCGACCAAGTGTCCAAACGTGTGTACGATGTGCATCAATACCTCATTTAAATTTATTCAACATGGGCCAGCTTTAGCCCAACGATGCCTACAATGATTAAGAAGATGGAAAGCAGGCGAACAATGTGGTAAGAATCTCCAAAAAACACGATCCCGCAGACCACCGTTCCGGCAGCGCCGATGCCCGCCCATACGGCATACGCTGTTCCAATCGGAATGCTCTTCATGGCTTGTGAGACGGAGAAAAAACTAAGAACAATAAAAATCACCGTGATGATGCTCGGAATGACCTTGGTAAATCCCTGACTAAACTTTAAAGCGATGGTGAAGCAGATCTCAAAAAATCCAGCAAGCAGCAGAAAGATCCATGCAATCGACATATAGAAGCACCTTTAGCCATAAAAGCTAAGAATAACGATTTGAGGAAAAATGGCAAGGATCGAATGGTGGGGGTGGTGGTAGAGGTAGTGGTTAAGTCTGGAGAGGGGCCTCCATTTCACATGTCGGGAACATAAGCACTTCGTGTCCTTGTTCCCCGCTGGCCCTCTTGAGCCTCATCTCGCTTAGCCAAATCGCATCCTCGTCGGGGGGCCGTGCGGAGCACTGCTCCCCCCACGCCCCACTGCAGACCTTGCGGTCTGTCGTGCGGGCTCTCCTGCGGCGCGATTTTGCGTTGCGATCTGAGGCCATCGGCTGCTCATGCGCTCGCCTTCCCGCCGGACTAGCGTCTCGGGGGCGGGGCCCTTTGCTTCGCGTCATTCGCAGGGCCATCATGCAATTGAAAGCAAGGGTAACACAATTCGCCCAAACGGGTTAACACTTTAGGCCTCGAGCAGGTCTGTTAGTGCATTAGACTGAAGTAGGAGGAAGGTAGCCCTGCGAATGACGCGAAGCAAAGGGACCCGCCCCCGAGACGCTAGTCCGGGCGGGAAGGCGAGCGCATGAGCAGCCGATGGCCTCAGATCGCAACGCAAAATCGTGCCGCAGGAGAGCCCGCACGACAGACCGCAAGGTCTGCAGTGGGGCGTGGGGGGAGCAGTGCTCCGCACGGCCCCCCGACGAG
>Ga0334722_10002229_pt1 | contig 22259 bp, 18 predicted proteins | sample C3_bottom_MG_FD_207210 | JGI IMG/M metagenome (GOLD analysis project Ga0334722, IMG submission 207210) | Sediment microbial communities from Yellowstone Lake, YNP, Wyoming, USA - C3_bottom | ecosystem: Environmental > Aquatic > Freshwater > Lake > Sediment | place: USA: Wyoming | collected... | reverse complement strand
AAACTCGAGTCCCGTGCACTGGCGATGCCGGCCAGCATCGGGTCGATCCCGACCGACGCCAACCAGGAGGATTTCGTCCCGATGGGGATGGCTTCGGCCTGGAAGGCGCAGCGGATCCTCCTCAATGCCCAGCGGGTGGTGGCGGCCGAGCTCCTGTGCGCGGCCCAGGGGCTCGAGTTTCTCAAGCCGCTGGCGCCGGGCAAGGGAGTCGGGGAACTCTATCGCCGCCTCCGGGGGCTCGTGCCGGCGCTTGTCGCCGACCGGCCCCCGGCCCCCGATCTGGAGCGTCTGACCCAGGCCGTGGCGGCTGGCGATCTCGACCCGGGGGCGCCCTCATAGCCGTGCGGGGAGGGCGATCCGCGGCCTCTTCCGCCGGCATGTTCGGCTACCTATGTTTCGCCGATTCCAGCCCTTATCTCGATCGCTCATTCTCCAACTCTCCCGAGTCGCATGAATCTTGAAAAGCTGAAAGACTCGGCCCGGAAGTTCGAGCAAAAGGAGGATTGGCGGAAGGCGATCGACCTCTACCTGAAGGCCATCGAGCAAGTCGAGTCCGGCATCGAATCGAGCCCCGATCTCTCGCTCTACAATCGAGTCGGCGACCTCTACCTCAAGATCAGCGATACCCCCTCCGCCGTGCGCTCCTACGAGCGTGCCGTCGATCTCTATGCCGACCAGGGATTCTTCAACAATGCCATCGCCCTCTGCGGCAAGATCCTGAGGGTGAATCCCGGCCGGACCCAGACCTACCTCAAGCTCGCCCAGCTGCATGCCCGCAAGAACGTGGTCATCGAGGCCAAACGGAACCTGATCGAGTTTCTCGAGCGGATGAACGCGCTGGGTCAGCTGGATCCCGCCTTCCAGTCGGTCAAGGGATTCGCCGACCAGTTCTCGGGGAGCCAGGAGATCCGTCTCATGCTCGTCGAGCTGCTCCGCGCATCCGCCCGCGAAGAGGAGGCGCAGGAGCAGCTCCGCAAGCTCGCCGAGGACCTCGAGGCGCGGGGCGACGGCGACGGCGGCGGAAGGCGCGGGGCACCCGCGCGTCCCGCCCAGGTCGAGGGCCAGAAGCGGGAGGAGCCGGAGCTGCCGCCGCTCGGGAAGCGAGGCGGGCTGGTCTTCCTCGACACCGGCGTGGACTTCACCGCCGCCTCTCCCGATCGCCTCGATATCCCCGCGCATCCCCACCTCGTGCCACCGCTCGAGGAAACGGACGATCCCCTGGCCCTGTTGTCGGTTGACGGGTTGGAACAGTCGGAAGAAGTCGACTTCGGAACGGCCTCGGGGGAGATGGTGCCGCCGCTCGAGCTCGACCGCCTGTCGTTCGACGAGGAGCTGTCGGTCGAGGGCCTCCCCGTCGAGGAAATGGACGACCTCGACGCCTCGCTGGCGGAGTTCGACGTCGGAGCGCCGGCGGCAACGGAAGGGCTCCCCCTCATCGCGACCGACGCCGCGGCCGATCTGATCGAGCTCGAGAACCGGGTGGTGGACGACCCGGAGAATCCCGAGCTGCACCGGAGATTGGCGGAGTATCTCCTGGGGGAGAACGATCTCATGCGGGGGATCGAGGAGCTCGACCTCGCGCTCATGGCATACGAGCGGCTGGAGGACTGGGCGGCGGCGGCCGAGGTGGCGGATCGCCTCGTCGTGGTGGATCGGGACGCCATCCGGCATCACCAGAAGCGGGTCGAGCTTGCGTTCCGGATGAACGACCGCCAGCCGCTGCTCGACGCCTACGTCGCACTCGGCGATGCGCTGGCGCGCGCCGGGGCCACCGACAAGGCGATGGCGGTGTTCCGCCGGGTCCAGGACCACGATCCGGGCAATCCGCACGCCACGGAGGCGATCGAGGCGCTGACCGCCGCGGAGGTGGAGCAGGGGCGGGGCCAGCGCGGGTGGCGGCCTTCCTTGACTCCGGCCCGCCCCGCGGGTGCGCCGCCGCCACCCGCGCGAGGCCCCGCCGACGACTTCATCGACCTCGGCTCCCTCGTCCTCGATGAGGCGGCCCCCCGCGACACCCGCATGCGCATCGACCGCCGCGAGCCGGAGGAAGGCGACGAGGAGCGGGAGTTCCAGGAGATCCTGGAACAGTTCAAGCGGGGCATAGACGAGAACCTCGAAAGCGATGACTACCAGGCGCACTACGATCTGGGCATCGCGTTCAAGGAGATGGGGTTGCTCGACGAGGCGATCGCGGAGCTCCAGAAGGCCCTGCGGGCGCCGGAGGGGAAGCTGCGGACGGCGGAAGCGCTGGGCGTTGTGTTCTTCGACAAGGGGCGCTTCGCGGTGTCCGAGGCGGTCCTGCGGCGCGCGATCGAGTCGGCGGCCGAGGGTGACGACGCCAAGATCGGCCTGCTCTACTGGCTCGGCCGGGCCTGCGAGGCCCAGGGCAAGGACGCCCCCGCGATCGCCAGCTACGAGCGCGCCCTGGCCGTGGACATCCGATTCAGGGATCTTGGCGAGCGCGTCCAACGCCTGTCGGCGGGGCACCGGGAATGACGTCGTTTACCGCGCCGGTCAGTCTCGCCGATCTCCAGCGTCCGCTGCGCACCCGCCTCGAGCGTGTGCCGCAGGAGCTCCGCCGCATCGTCGAAGCCGACTTCGGGTTGATCGCCAAGGTCAACTCGCATCTGTTCCAGATGCGGGGCAAGATGTTCCGACCCACGCTGCTCCTGCTGTCCGACGAGGCGACCGGCGCCCGGGACCCGCGGACGACGACGCTGGCGGCCGTCGTCGAGCTCATCCACCTCGCCACCCTCGTCCATGACGACTCGGTGGATCACTCGGTGCTTCGGCGGGGAATGCCCACGGTCAATTCCCTCTTCAGCCACCAGATCTCGGTGATCATGGGCGATTATCTCTACTCTCGCGCCGTGATCGAGCTGGTGCGGCTGGACGATCTCGAGCCGCTCCGGGTGCTGAGCCGGGTGACCAACGAGATGACCGTCGGAGAAATGCGCCAGCTTCTGGCGCATGATCCTCTCGAGTTCACGGAAGAGGAATACGATCTGCTGATCCAGGCCAAGACGGCCTCCCTTCTCTCCGGGGCATGCGAGGTCGGCGCGCTCCGGGCCACCCCGGCCGAGAGGGAGGCGCTCCGCCGATTCGGGGGGGCGCTCGGGATGGCGTTCCAGATCGTGGACGACCTCCTCGACTATGTCGGCGATCCCAGTGTCACGGGCAAGCCGACGGGGTCCGACCTCCGGGAGCACAAGGTGACGCTGCCGCTCATCGCGGCGTTGCCCAACATGCGGGAGGAGGACCGGCTTCAGGTGAACCGTCTCATGGGCACAGCCGAGCCTTCCGATGGCCAGATCGCCGAGGTGATCGAGGCCGTGAGAGACGCCGGGGGCTTCGATTACGCCCGGGAGCGCGCCCTGCGTCTTGCCGAGCAGGCCGACGGCGAGCTGGAGGCGCTGGCGCCCTCGGCCGCGCGTGACGCTCTCCGCGCCAGCATCACCTACGCCGTGGACCGGAGGCACTGATGGCGAGCGGGCCGCATCGACCCGGTTTCTACCTCGGGGTACTGGTCACCGGCTTCCTGGCCGGCGGCTTCCTCAGCGGCTTCCTCCAGCGGTGGCTGCCGGAAAGCGCCGCCAAGGAGTTCTTCACGAGCGGCGCCACGTCGGTCTTCGGACCTGTCTCGATGGACCTCCTGGTGGTAAGCTTCACCCTGGGGCCCATAGGGTTTCACATCTCGCTCCTGAGCCTGATCGGGGTCCTGCTGGCATACATCATCGCGCGCTCGCTTTTCTAGGGAGGCCCCGTGTTCGGAAACCTCGGTTTCGGCGAAATCCTCCTCATCCTCGTCGTGGTGCTGCTGCTGTTCGGCGCGAAGCGGCTGCCGGAGGTGGGGGCATCTCTCGGGAAGGGGATCCGCGAATTCAAGCGGAGCATCTCCGACACCCAGGACGCGATCATGGGCTCGGAGGACCAGCAGCGAAGCGTGCCGCCGCGCCCGATGGACGCGCCGCCGCAGTCGGCTCCGGGCTCCGGAGAGCCCAAGCGGCTGTCTCAGTAGAAGGGCGGCCTGGAGAACACGAGGGGGACATGACCCGGGTCATGTCCCCCTCTGGCTTCCTGGGAGGCCGAGGTCAGGAGGTTGCGGCCTGCTGCCCCTGCTGGGTCCGCAACACCTTCTTTCGATCGTCCACCACTTTCGCCGCCTCACGGAGCGCGGTCATGTAATTGCGGATCCGGTCCTGTTGGGCGAGCCTGATCATCCGCGGCCGGTACTGGTCGAGCCCCTTCAGAAATTCGACGGAATCGGCCTTCGTGTGCTCGATCACCCTCAGGACGTACATCCCCTGCTTCGTGTCGACGAGCGGGCTCCGCTGCCCGACGTCCAGCCCGAACGACGTTCCGACGACCACCGGATCATCGAGTGGAGGATTCACCCGGGCGAACGGGCCGAACTCCTTGTGGGGCAGCTTCAGCGCCTCCGCGGCATCGGCAAGGGTGCTGCCGGATTCCAGCCGCTTCATCAAGTCTTCCGCCACCTGCCGGCCCAGAGCGGTCTTCTTTTCGGCGCGGGCCTGGGCGGTAACGCTGCTGCGGATTTCCGGGAGCGGCGGCACCCCCTCGGCCTTCAGGCTGTCGAGCCGGAAGACGTAGAACGCCACCGAGGATTCGATCACGGGACTGGTCGCGCCGGGCGCGGCCTGGAAGGCCCACACGCCCGCGTCGGGCACCACCAGCACGCCGAGCTGAACCTTGGTCCCTTCCTGGACTGCCCCCGTATGACCCACCGGGAGCTCCAGCGCCCGCGACACCGTATCCAGTGCCGCGCGATCGGCGCGCTCGGCCCCGAGCCGCTCCAGGCTGTCCGCCTGCGCATCGAGCCGGTCACGGTGGGCGCCCGCGACCTCGATCGGGAACAGGATGTGACGGCCCTTGGCCTTGTCGCCCTTCCGGCTGGTGATCTCGATCAGGTGGTAGCCGAACTGGGAGAGCACGGGCTGGGAAACCGTCTTGAGCGGGAGGGCGAACGCTGCCGAGTCGAACGTCGGGTCCATCGAGCCCCGGGTCCACTCGCCGAGGTCACCGCCTCGCGAGGCGCTCCCGGTGTCCGCCGATTCGCGGCGGGCCACGTCGGCGAAGAGAGCGCCCCCGGCAATCTCCGCCCGGGCCGAATCGGCCCGGGCGCGCGCCAGGGCGGTATCACTCGCGTCGGTCAGACGAGGCAGCGCCACAAAGCTCAGGTAGGCCGTGTGCGGGCGGTTGAACTCGTCGAGGTGCTTCTTGTAGTAGTCCTCCACTTCCGCGTCCGACAGCGTGACCGACGAATCGGGGATGATGTTCCGGGGGATGATGGCGGCGAGCTCGATCTTCACCCTTTCGTTCTCGTCCCGGTACTGGCGCCAGAGCGCGGCGTCGGACAGGTAGATGTCCGCCGTCACCACGCTCAGGAGCTTGGAGCGCTTGATCTGATCGCGATACTGCGCCTCGAGCGACGGCAGGTACTGCTGGGCCACGCTGGAGGTGAGCCACCGCTGATACTTGGCCGGGTCGAACTGGCTGTCGGTCTGGAACTCCGGCAGCTTCTGGAATTCCGGCAGCGGAGAGGACCGTATGGCCTGCACGATTTCGTCGGCGGAAACGGTGATGCCGCGCCTCCGGTACTCCGTTTCCAGCACGTTGCCCTGGACGAACTGGTCCCAGACGTCGTCGCGGATCCGCTGATAGTCCTCGAGCCCGAGGGCGCCCGGCGACTGGCGCTGGTAGGCGTCAATGTTCTGCTGGACGGCGGTCTGGTACATCCGGGCGTCCACGCTCTGGCCATTGACCTTGCCGACCGACGTTTGGGTGAGGAGGCCTGTGCCGCCCGTGATGCCGCTGAGGTCGAGCACCAGCCAGGCGAAGAAGGTGAAAGCGACGATCACCATCAGCGGTTTGGCCGCGTTGCGAAAGGCTTGCATCATAGGCGCAGACGGAGCTCCGTACAGGGGAACGAAGAGAGCCCTAAGACTAAGCTGTCCGAAGCCGAACCTCAAGGCGGCCCGCTGCTTAGCAGTTGACACGCGAATGGCGTTCGGCTACTCTCCCGAGACTTCCTCCACCCGACAATAATTCCCCGCACGGCGCGTCAGACTTCGGACACCGGGACCCGGATGGCCATCAGCGAAATCGAGAAACTCGAGCGCCGGTACGCCGAAAACCCCCAGGGGCTGACCTTCGCTCCACTGGCGGAAGTGCATCGCAAGAACGGCGATGCGTCCAGGGCGCTTGAGCTGCTCGGCCCCGGCCTCGCCCTTCATCCCGACTACATCCCGGCCAGCATCGTCCTCGGCCGCTGCCATCTCGACCTCGGCGACCAGCACGCGGCGGAAGCGGCGTTCATGCATGTGCTGAGGCTCGATGGCGAAAACGTCATCGCCCTCAAGGCGCTCGCCGAGATTACGGAGCACCTCCTCCGGCTCGAGGAGTCGGAGCAGTGGCTCCACACACTTCTGTCCATCGACCGGAGCAACCACGAGGCCCGCGAGCAGCTCGAGCGGGTCCAGGCGTCCCGCCGCCAGGCGGAGTCGGGGACGTCGGCGAGCCCCGATGCCGTCCTCGCCACCGAGCTAGCCGGTGAGTCGCCGGGCGAGCCGGAGGCTGAGTTCGTCGAGGCGGCGCCGTTCGGTGCCGAACCCGCTGCCCCAGTGGCTCCGCCTTCCCTCGCCTCCGCGGATGCGTTCGAACCGGAGGCGGAGTCCGTCGCCGCGCCGGACGCTCCGTCGGGCGAGGAGGCGACCCTGCTCGCCTTCGGAGGAGACCTCCAGTCCGACGCGCCGGAGGTCCTGAGCGCGCCGGTGGAGCCGCTGTCCGGCATCATTGGCATGACCGAGTCGGAGGGCATCTCCCATATCGAGGTGGGCGAGGACATCGTCCTCCGGAGCTCCGGCGCCTCGGAATTCCAGGTGCCCAACGCCTCGGACGAGTGGTTCGCGTCGGCGTATGCCGAGCCGGCGCCGCCGGAGCCCGGTGTCGCCCCGGAGCCGCCGCCGCCGGCCTGGCGTGAACCGGAGCCGCCTGTCGACCCGATGATCACGGAGAGCATGGCCGAGCTGCTCCTCAGCCAGGGCCACCGGGATGAGGCGCTCCGGGTCTATCGCGAGCTGGACGAACGCGCCGGGGGTGGGTCGCGGTGGCGGGGAAAGATCGCGGAACTGGAAGCGGCGGCGCCCGGGCCATCTCCTGCACCCCGCCCGAACTTTTCGGCGGCAGCCACCGGTGGCCGATCCACCGGGGAGTTCCTGCGAGCCATGCTTGCGTCCCGCCCCCCGTCTTCGGCGCCGGGTGCCGCGGCCAGGGGAGAAGGCCAGCGTTCGGGCAGTGGCCCGGACCCGGCCGGCGCGCCAACGCGGCCGGCCCTCGATGCCCTCTCCCTCAGTTCCGTGTTCGGTGACGAAGGCAATCCCACGCGGCCGGCGGTGCCGTCGACCGGCGCACTGGGTGCGGTCTCCTTCGATGAGTTCTTCAACGCTCCGGCCTCGGGAGGCGCGTCGCGCCCCGACCGCCCCGCCGATTCGAGAAGCGACGATCTCGACCAGTTCCATGCCTGGTTGCAGAACCTGAAGCGCTGAATGCGGATCGCGGTGCTCAATGGCCCCAACCTGAACCTCCTGGGGCAGCGGGAGCCGGAGGTCTACGGCACTTCGACTCTGGGTGAAATCGAAGCCATGGTACGGGAGGCGGCTCGCGCGCATGGCGCGGAGATCGAGTGGCTGCAGACCAACCACGAAGGGGAGATGGTGGACGCCGTCCAGGGGTTGCGCGGCCGGGTGGACGGCGCGCTGATCAACGCGGCCGCGCTCACTCACTCGAGTCTCGCTCTCCGCGACGCGTTGCTCGCCGTCAAGGTTCCCTTCGTCGAGCTGCACCTCTCGAACATCTTCGCGCGCGAGCCGGAGCGGCGGCACTCGATGATCGCGGACCTCGCGCTCGGCATGGTGACGGGATTCGGCGCCCAGAGCTACCTGCTCGCGCTGCAGGCGCTCGTGGGCCGTCTCCGTGGCGGCTGACAGGCGTCTCGAGCGGCAGGCGGCCCTTCGGATAGCGATCGAAGGTGAAGGCGTGGATGCCCTGCTCGTCAGCCACCTTCCCAACATCCGGTACCTCACCGGATTCAGCGGCTCCGCGGCCCTGCTTGTCGTCCGCCGTGATGCCACCATCCTTATCACCGACTTCCGCTACGCGGCGCAGGCGCCGGCCGAAGCGGGAGCGTCGGCATCGGTGGAAGTCGATCAGAAGAGCGTCTGGGACCGCCTGGCCAGGGTGCTCGCCGATGTTCCGCCTGCCGCGGTGGGCATAGAGGGACAGGCAATCACCGTGCGCGACGCGCAACGAGTCTCGGACCTCACCCGGGCGCGCGTGGTCACCACCGGCGGCCTCGTCGAGCAGCTCCGGACCGTCAAGTCGCCGGAGGAGGTGGACGCGATCCGGCAGGCGGCGACGCTGGCCCAGGATGCGCTGGCGGAGGTTCTGCCGGGCGTGCGGGTGGGGCAGGCCGAGCGGGAAATCGCCGCCGCGCTCGAGTCGGCTCTGAGGCGACGGGGAAGCGAGTGGCATCCGTTCCCGACCATCGTCGCCTCGGGTCCGCGGTCGGCGCTCCCCCATGCGCACACCAGCGCCCGGGAGGTGGCCGCGGGAGAGTGGCTCCTTCTGGATTTCGGGGCCCAGGTGGACGGGTACTGCGCCGACCTCACCCGGACGGTCGTCGTGGGCGCGCGGGCCGACGAGAAGCAGCGGCTGGTTCACGACCTGGTCCACTCGGCGCAACTCCGTGCGGTGACTGGGATTCGGGCGGGGATGGCGGGGCGGGAAGCGGACGCCCTGGCGCGGGACGTCATCGCGGCACGCGGGTTCGGCGAGTTCTTCGGCCATTCGCTGGGACATGGGCTCGGCCTCGAGGTGCATGAGTCCCCCCGGCTGGCCCCGACCGCCGAGTCGGCGCTGCCGGCCGGCGCGGTGGTGACGGTGGAGCCGGGAGTCTATCTTCCGGGCTGGGGAGGGGTCCGCCTCGAGGATGACGTCTACCTCTCCGCCGACGGGCCCGTCCGGCTCTCGGATGGGATGACGGAACTGGTGGAACTGGTCTAGGGCCTCGGGGCTCGAGGCCGCGACCCGGGACGCTATGGCCACAACCGCCGACTTCAGGAATGGCATGGTCCTCGAGATGGACGGCCAGCTGTTCCAGATGGTTTATTTTCAACACGTGAAGCCCGGCAAGGGCGGCGCGTTCGTGCGCACCAAGCTCAAGAACATCCGCACTGGTGCCGTGATCGAACGCACCTACAATGCCGGCGAGCGTGTCACCGACGTGCGTCTCGAGCGGAGGCCGATCCAGTTTTCCTACTCCGACAGCCACTTCTACCATTTCATGGACCAGCAGACCTTCGACGACATCATGATCACCGAAGAGTTGCTGGGCCCGGACCAGTTGAAGTACCTGAAAGAGGGAATGGAGTGTGAGGGGCTGGTGCACGACGGGACGGTGATCCTCGTCGATCTGCCGAACTTCGTCGAGTTGGCGGTCACCCGGACCGATCCGGGCGTCCGCGGCGATACCGCCACAGGCGCGACCAAGCCGGCGACCCTCGAAACCGGTGCCACGGTGCAGGTCCCGCTCTTCATCGAGGAGGGCCAAGTGATCCGGGTCGATCGCCGCGAAGACAAGTACCTCACCCGCGTATGACGCCCCAGGAGATGAAGCAGCTCGCCGAGCTGCTGCAGAATGTGCCGGGGATCCGGTCGGTCGAATTGAAGGACGTCGAGGAGCTGGTGCAGCTCCTGCGCGACTCTCCCGAGATCGGCTCGATCGAGGTGAAGGGGTGGTTCGGCACCGGAGTCGTCATCAGCAGGACGGCGACGGGGCCGGTACACCCTGTGGTGTCCGCCGTCCATGCTCCTGCCCCACCGGGCGTGGCCGCGCCGTCCGAAGCCCCGCGCCCGGTCCCGGCGCTCAAGGAAATCAAGTCGCCGATGGTGGGGACGTTCTACAAGGCGCCGGAGTCGGGCGCCGAGCCGTACGTCAAGGTCGGCGGCCGGGTCACCCCGGGCCAGACGGTCTGCATCATCGAAGCGATGAAGATCATGAACGAGATCGAAGCCGAGATTTCCGGCGTGGTGCGGGAAGTCTGCGTCGACGACACCCAGCCCGTCGAGTTCGGGCAGGTCCTCTTCAGGATAGATCCCCATGGCTGAGCAGACCGCCGCCCCCACCCCCCCGGGGCCCGCCTTCGATTTCAAGACGACCATCGGGCAGATGGTCCAGCGCAATGCATCCGACCTCCTCCTCAAGGTCGGCCGTCCGCCCACCATCCGGCTGAACGGCGAGCTCATCGGCATCGACATGCCCCCGCTCAGGCCGGAGGACCTGAAGCTCCTGGCCGAACAGGTGATGACTCCCCGGCAGGTGAAAGACTTCGCGGAGAAGAAGGAGGCGGACTTCGCCATAGGGGTGCCCGGCGTCGGCCGCTTTCGCGCGAACATCTACCAGCAGCGGGGCACCATTGCCTTCGCCTTCCGGTCCATTCCGTACGAGGTCAAGACGATCCGGGAGCTGCACCTCCCCGCGGTGCTCGAGGAGATCTCTCTCAAGGCCCGCGGGCTCATTCTCGTCACGGGGGTGACCGGGTCGGGCAAGTCCACGGCGCTCGCGGCCATGATCGATCACGTCAACCAGAACCGCCGGGTGAACGTGATCACGATCGAGGACCCGATCGAGTTCCTCCACCGCGACGGGATGGCCAACATCTCCCAGCGCGAGGTGGGGAGCGATACCCTTTCCTTCGCCTCGGCGCTCCGGCACGTGCTCCGCCAGGACCCCGACGTGATCCTGGTCGGCGAAATCCGCGACATGGAAACGCTGGACACCGCCCTCAAGGCGGCCGACACCGGCCATCTTGTCTTCTCCACCCTCCACACCACCGACACGACCCAGACCCTCAACCGGATCATCTCCTTCTACCCACCCTATCAGCACCAGGAAATCCGGATGCTCCTCGCCACCGCGCTCCAGGCGGTGGTCTCGCTCCGGCTGGTGCCGCGCGCCGACGGCCGGGGCCGGGTGCCGGCGGCGGAAGTGCTCATCAACACCGCGGCGGTGGCCGACAACATGCGCGACATCGAAAAGGCGCTCAACATTCCGGACCTGATCGCCGAAGGCACCGTCTCCTACGGCATGCAGTCGTTCGACCAGTCGCTGATGAAGTGGTTCAAGGAGGGCATGATCTCCTACCAGAGCGCGCTGTTCTACTCGACCAATCCGAGCGAGTTCGCGCTGCGGGTCTCGGGCGTCGATTCGGCGTCGGACCGCACGTTCACCGAGATCACCGGGGGCTCGGTCCCCTCGGGCGCGATGGATTTGACGCCCTGATGTTCAAGAAGGTCCTGATCGCAAACCGCGGGGAGATCGCCTTGCGGGTGATTCGCGCGTGCCGGGAGCTCGGGATCGCCACGGTGGCGGTCTACAGCGAGGCCGACCGCGAGTCTCTGCACGTGCGCTTCGCGGATGACGACGTCTGCATCGGCCCGCCCCCCAGCCGCGCCTCCTATCTCCGGATCCCCAACCTGATCGCGGCCGCCGAGATCACCGGCGCCGACGCCATCCATCCAGGGTACGGCTTCCTCGCGGAGAACGCCGAGTTTGCCGATACCTGCCGGGCCTCCAACATCACCTTCATCGGTCCCACCGGCGACCAGATCCGCCAGATGGGCGACAAGGCCACAGCGCGCCGCCTCGCGGAGGAGGCCGGCGTGGCCACGGTGCCGGGGTCGCCCGGGACGATCGAGGACGTGGACGAGGCACTCCAGGCCGCGCTCGGTATCGGGTTCCCCGTCATCATCAAGGCGACCGCAGGCGGCGGCGGCAAGGGGATGCGGATTGCCAACGATGCCGAACAATTCCCCCAGCTCTTCGGACTGGCCCAGAACGAGGCGCTGGCGGCGTTCGGCAACGGGGCGGTGTACGTCGAGAAGTACCTGGAGCATCCGCGGCACGTCGAGATCCAGGTGATGGGCGACTGCTTCGGGCGGGTGGTGCACCTCGGCGAGCGGGACTGCTCGGTCCAGCGGCGGCACCAGAAGCTGATCGAGGAGAGCCCGAGCCCGGCGCTCAACCCGCTCCTCCGCGAACGGATGGGCCAGGCGGCGGTGTCCCTGGCCTCAAACATCGCCTACAGCGGCGCCGGCACCATCGAGTTCCTGCTCGACACCGACGGCCACTTCTATTTCATGGAGATGAACACCCGGATCCAGGTGGAGCATCCGGTGACCGAGATGGTCACCAGCTTCGACCTGGTGAAGGAACAGATCCGGGTCGCTGCGGGGCAGCCGATCAGCTTCCAGGGCGACGGCCGCTACCTCCGGGGACACGCCATCGAGTGCCGGATCAACGCTGAAGACCCCTACCGGAATTTCCAGCCGTCGCCGGGCCTCATCACCGCCTATCATCCGCCTGGCGGCCCCGGCGTTCGCGTGGACACCCACGTATACGCCGGGTATACCGTTCCTCCCTACTACGATTCGCTGCTCGCCAAGGTGATCGTCCACGGCTACGACCGGGCCGAGGCCCTCACCCGCATGGGCCAGGCCCTCGACAGCTTCATCCTCGAGGGAGTGACCACGACCATTCCGTTCCTCTCCAAGGTCATCCGCCACCCGGAGTTCGTCGCCGGGAAGGTGGACACCCGATTCCTCGAGCGACAGCCGCAGCTCTTCCGACAGGACGCATGACGCCCGACGCCCGACGCCGCCTCGGCGCCCTCACCGCGCTGGTGCTCGGGTTGTTCGCGGGCCTGACACTGCTGCCGATTCCGGCTACCGGCCCCTTCGGGCAGTCGGTGGGCCATGCGCTCTGGCAGTTCCTCGGCGCCGGCGCGCTCGGCATCCCGCTGCTCGGCGTGCTGCTGGCACTCGCCGGCTTCGAGCGCCTCGGCAGCCTCGACATGAAGCGCGTCGCGGTCCTCGTCATCGGACTGAGCGTGCTCGTGCCCTTCATCGTCGGCGTTCTGGCCCACGTCGGCCCCTCCGATCTTGCCGCGGACGTCGCCGACCGCGGCCTCGCTGGGCGCGTCGTGGGCGTGCTCCCGGGATTCCTCGTGGCGACCATCTCCCCCCGCGTGGGCGTAGCCGGCGCACTGCTGTTCGGCTTCCTTGCGCTCTCGGCGCTCACCCTCGCGACGTTTGCATGGCACCCGCTCCAGCGGCTCGAGAGAAGGGCCGACTCCGGCGGCGACGCACCGGACCGGCTGAAAGGGGAGCGGAAGGCACGCCGCGTAATCGAGCCGGTCCCGCCGGAGGCTCCTGCGGCCTCCGCACCGGCAGCGAAGGAGGATCCGGCCGCCAGGCCCATCGCGGTCAAGGACGAGGGGAAGACTTCCCGGGGAAAGAGTGCAAGGAAGCCGGACCCAAGGCCCGCGGGAGACGGCGCGAAGGAACAAGTGTGGGACCTGGGCCTGCTGGCGCCGCCGCCCACCCGGAGCGTGGACGCGGGCGAGGGGGAGCTCGACGAGCTTCAGCAGCGGCTCGAGCGGACGCTGGCCGAGTTCAAGGTCGAGGGCGACGTGGCTGGCCGTACGACGGGCCCCGTCGTCACCCAGTACGAGGTTCGCCTCCGGCCCGGAGTGAAGATGAACCGGCTGGTCGCGCTGGCGGACGACCTCGCGCTCAAGATGAGCGCCCGGTCGGTGCGGGTCGCCCGGATCCCGGGGCGGGACATGGTGGGCGTCGAAGTGCCCAACCCCAAGGCGCGGGTCGTGCTGCTGCGCGAGCTGCTCGAGGATGTAACATGGCGCAGCGAGGAACGCTTGCTGCCCGTCACGCTCGGGCTCGATCTCGAGGGCCGGCCCATCATCGCCGACCTCGCCAAGATGCCGCACCTCCTCATCGCCGGCGCCACCGGCACCGGGAAATCGGTGTGCGTCAACGCGATCATCACGTCGCTGATCTACGAGTACCAGGACAAGGGCGGTCTGCGGCTCATCATGATCGACCCGAAGATGGTGGAGCTCTCGATGTACAAGGACCTCCCCCATCTCCGGCACGCGGTGGTCACGAACAACAAGGACGCCGCGCGCGCCCTCAAGTGGGCGGTGAACGAGATGGAGCGCCGCTACGGCCTGCTCGAGGCCAACGGCGCGCGGAACCTGAGCGACTTCAACCGGAAAGTCGACGAACGAGAGGCAGCCGGTCTCCAGGGCAAGCCGCTCCGGCATCCGGCGGCCAGGAAGATCACCCTTACCGACGTTGCAGCGGAGCCGCCCGACACTCCACCCGAGCCGCCGCAGGCGCAGGAGTACACCGAGGGCAAGCTCCCGCTCATCGTGATCGTCGTGGACGAGCTCGCCGATCTGATGATGACGGTGCAAGCCGACGTCGAGACGCTGTTGGCGCGCATCGCGCAGAAGGCCCGCGCGGTTGGCCTGCACCTGATTCTCGCGACCCAGCGGCCCTCGGTGAACGTGATCAGCGGCCTCATCAAGGCCAACTTCCCGAGCCGGATCGCCTTCCGCGTGGCCTCGAAGGTGGACAGCCGGACGATCCTCGACCAGAACGGGGCGGAGGCGCTCCTCGGGAAGGGGGACATGCTCTTCCTCGAGCCCGGCAAGAGCGAGCCGATGCGGCTCCAGGGCGCCTTCATCTCGACGGAGGAGAGCGAGAAGATCATGAAGCGCTACCGCGAGCGGAAGGTGGAGCGCGAGCGCCGCGGGATCATCGACTCGCCCGAGAGCAACATCCTCGACGAAGTGCCGGAGACCGACGAAGAGGCCGAAGGCGCCCGGGACGCCGGCGAGCGCGACTCGCAGTTCAGGGAGGCGGCCATCGCCTGCGTCCAGAATCAGGGCGGCTCGACGTCGCTGTTGCAGCGGAAGCTCGGCATAGGATACGGGCGCGCGGCCCGCATCATGGATCAGTTGGAGGAGGCGGGAATCCTGGGGCCGGCCAACGGCAGCAAGCCCCGCGACGTGCGCGTGGGCATCGATCAGATCGACGAGTACTGCCGATGAAGCGCGTCCCGGCGGTCCTTCTGGCCGTTCTATTTGCCGCCGTTCTTCCGGCGACGCCAGCATCGGCGCAGAGCGACGCGGCCGACCGGCTCGTCGGAGCGCTGCTCGGCAGGACGCCGCTCGAGGACGATCTGGAGACGCTCACCGACGAGATCGGCGGCCGCCCCACCGGCAGTGCGGCCAACCTCCGCGCCGTCGCTTGGGCGCTGCAGCGGTTCAAGGACGCGGGCGTGGAGGCGCGGAAGGAGCCTTTCCAGATGCCGGCGCTCTGGCTGGAGCGCGCCGCGGCAGCGACGGTTAACGGCGAAGGCATCTCCTTTACCCCGAGGGTGGCAGCGCTCCCCTTCTCGACCGCAACCGGGAAGGACGGATCTACGGCGCCCCTGGTTGATGCCGGGCGGGGCCGAGCGGAGGACTTTGCGGCCCTCGGAGCCAGGGCCAGGGGGGCATTCGTCCTGATCGAGACCGAAGAGCTGCACGACATCGACGGCCTCTTCCGGGAGTACAACGAGGCGACGGCCATCGAGGCGCGCGCCCTCGCCGCGGGAATGGCGGGACTGGTCTACATGTCGTCCCGGCCCAACGATCTGCTGGCCAGGCACAATGCCTCTCTCGGACCCAGGAACGACCGGCCGATGATGATGATGGAGCGGGACGGCGCCGAGCGGGCCCTCCGGCTCCTGCGGAAGGGGAAGTCTCTCACGCTCACGGCGGTGCTCGACATCCAGTCGGGTCCGGCGTACGAGAGCTATAACGTGGTCGGGGAGATCCGGGGGACCAGGCGGCCCGAGGAGTTCGTGGTGATCGGCGCGCACCTCGATTCGTGGGACCTCGGCACGGGGGCGCTGGACAACGGCGCGAATGCCATGATGGTGCTCGACGTCGCCCGACAGATTCGACGGCTTGGACTCAAGCCGGCGCGCACGATCCGCTTCGTGCTCTGGAACGGCGAGGAGCAGATCCTCCTTGGGTCATACGGCTATACGCAGCGTCATGCCGCCGAGCTCGACCGCCACGTAATGGCCTCCTCGTACGACATCGGCACCGGGCGCTTGACCGGCTTCTTTACCGGGGGCCGCTCCGATCTGATCCCGGTGCTCGACCGCGCACTGGCGCCCGTGGCTGGGCTGGGGCCGTTCACGCAGGTGAATGCGCCCGTGGTCGGGACCGACAACTACGACTTCATGATGCAGGGGGTACCGAATCTCGTCGGCAACCAGGAGTCGGCCAACTACGGACCCAACTACCACGCCCGCTCGGACGAGTTCGGCCGGGCCGATCTGCGCCAGTTGCGCCTTAACGCCGCGATCGCCGGCGCGGTAACGTGGGGCTTCGCCACGCTGGACCTCTCCCTCCCGCGGCAATCCGCGCAGCAGGTCGATTCCCTCGTCCGGGCCACCGATCTGGCCGACCAGATGAAGACCTTCGGTGTCTACGACGAGTGGGTGGCGGGCACCCGCGGCCGGAAGCCATGATCCGCGGCTGACCCGTCCGCTCCGTCCGCTCCGTCCGCTCCGTCCTCTCCGTCTTCTCCGTCTTCTCCGTCCTTTCCGTCCGTCCCACCGCGCAGCAGTGCCCCGCGACCGGCGAAATGGATTGCCGTGGGCGCCTCCACCCACGCTACTCTCGTGCATGCGCGAGGCACGGACCTTCGTCCCGACTGCGGCGTGGGAGGATGCACGGCAGCGCCGCGGGCTCGCGGGCGAACGAGCCGCCTGGGCGTTTCTCACCGCGTGCGGATGGGACATCGAGGCACATCGCTATCGGTGGGGCCGGCACGATCTCGATCTGGTGGCACGGCAAGACGACCTCGTTGCCTTCGTCGAGGTCAAGACACGCCGCTCGCTTGCCTGTGGCACGCCGCTCGAATCGGTAGGGTGGCGAAAGCGGATCATCCTCGCGCGGTTGGCCGAGGTGTGGCGGCTTCGGTTCGGGCAGCCGGGAGATCAATACCGGTTCGACCTGGTGGCCATCGAGGAACGGGGCCGGGGCCGGTATGTGATCGAGCATGTGGCCGATGCTTGGCGGCAGGATGGGCTGCCGCTCCGCCGGACCGTTTGACTGGGCGTGGCTCAAAATCAGTCACATAGCTACTCTTGCTTCGGTTCAGCTTCGGTTGTAGATTGTCGTACCATATCTCAGTGTATCAAAATCGGTCACTTTCATATCCAGAGGATACCATGCCCGCCGACGAATCCCGACTCGAGGCCGACCGCCGCAAAGCTCTCGGCCTCGCCATCTCCCAAATCGAAAAGCAGCTCGGCAAGGGCTCCATCATGCGGATGGGCAGCGACCATCCCCGGGTCAAGGTGGCCGCCATCTCCACCGGCGCCATCAACCTCGATGCCGCCACCGGCGTCGGCGGGGTGCCCCGTGGGCGTATCACCGAGATCTACGGCCCCGAATCCTCCGGCAAGACCACCCTCACGCTCCATCTCGCGGCCAATGTCCAGAAGGCGGGTGGTGTCGCCGCCTACGTCGATGCCGAGCACGCGCTCGACATCGATTATGCCAAGAAGTTGGGCGTCAACGTGGAAGAGCTCCTCGTCTCCCAGCCCGACACCGGGGAGCAGGCCCTCGAGATCGTCGAGATCCTCGTCCGCTCGGGCGCCGTCGATCTGATCGTCATCGACTCGGTGGCCGCGCTCGTGCCCAAGGCCGAAATCGAAGGGGAAATGGGCGATAGCCACGTCGGTCTCCAGGCGCGGCTCATGAGCCAGGCGCTGCGCAAGCTCGCCGGCGCCATCAACCGGTCCAACTGTGCGGTGGTGTTCATCAACCAGCTTCGCGAAAAGATCGGCGTCATGTTCGGCAACCCGGAAACCACCACCGGCGGCAAGGCGCTCAAGTTCTACGCCTCGCTCCGGCTCGATATCCGGCGCATCGGGCCCGTGAAGGAGCGAGAGACGGTCATCGGCAACCATGTGCGGGTCAAGGTGGTCAAGAACAAGGTCGCTCCACCGTTCCGGCAGGCGGAGTTCGACATCATGTTCGACGAAGGCATCAGCCACACCTCGCTGCTGGTGGATCTCGCCGCCGAAGCCAACATCATCCAGAAGTCGGGCGCCTGGTACTCCTACGGCGATCAGCGAATCGGGCAGGGCCGGGAAAACGCCAAGCTCTTCCTTCGCGACAACCTGCCCCTCATGGCGGAGGTCGAGGGGAAGGTCAAGGAGTTGCTCGGGGTCCATGCGGCGGCCGGCACCGGTACCGGCACCGGCGGGGGCGACGAGTGACCCTGGCGGCCATCACCGCGCTGGCGCCCGATCCGAGGCGGCCGGGAACGCTCCGAATCGAGATCGACGGCCAGCGCTTCGGCGCGGTTCCGGCGGAGGTCGCCGCCTCTGCGGGGCTCGCGCCGGGGCTGGTGCTCGACGCGGAGCTCCGCGATCGGCTCCTGACGGCGGCCGATGCCGAGGCCGCGTTTCGCACGGCCCTCCGCGCCCTGGAGCGGAGGGCCTTCGCCCGGCACGACCTGGGGCGCCGCCTGCGACGGAAGGGCCACCCCTCCCATGCGGTGGACTCGGCGCTCGAGCGGGCGTCAGGGCTCGGCCTCCTCGACGATGCGGCGTTCGCGCTCACCTATGTGCAAACGCGCACCGCCCGCGGGCGCGGTCCCTCGCGCCTGACCACCGACCTGATGGCCATGGGAGTCGAGCGGTCGCTGATCGACTGCGCTATCGCTGCGGAGTGGGGCGAGGGGAGCGACCGGACGGCCATCCCGCGCACCCTCGCCGCCAAGCGCGCCGCGCAACTTGGCGACCTCCCCCGACCCGTCAAGCGCCGGCGAGTGCTCGCCTACCTGGCACGGCGAGGCTTCGCCGGACGTGACATCTCCGACATGGTGGCCCACATCGTCCGCTGACCCCAGCACCGACTCGTCGCGCCCCGACTCCTCATGGGTGCCATTGACGGCACGCGATCTTCCACGCCACGGGGCCCCGACTGCGGAGCATGCCGCTCACGCTGGTGTAAGGCGCCCATAGTCGTAGAATTCCGCCGCCGGCCCGGAAGTCCCGGCGTAGCCCCTAAGTTGGGGCGGGACTATATTTTCCCCCCATGCAGTCCACCACCATCCGACGGCTCTTCCTCGATTTCTTCATCGCCAAGGGGCACCGCGAGGTGCCTTCTTCGTCGTTGGTCCCCGCCGACGATCCGACGCTCCTGTTCACCAACGCCGGCATGGTTCAGTTCAAGCGGACCTTTCTGGGGCAGGAGCGCCGGGACTACGTCCGTGCGACCACCTGCCAGAAGTGCGTGCGTGCGGGCGGAAAACACAACGACCTCGAGCAGGTTGGCCTCACCAGGCGGCACCACACCTTCTTCGAGATGCTGGGCAACTTCTCCTTCGGCGACTACTTCAAGCGCGACGCCATCGCGTATGCCTGGGAGTTCGTCACCAGCCCCGCGTATCTGGGCATTCACGCCGACCGTCTCCGGGTGACGGTCCATCACACCGACCAGGAGGCCCGCGCGTACTGGCGCGAGGTCTCGGGGCTCCCCGACCATCGGATCTACGGGTTGGGCGACAAGGACAACTTCTGGCAGATGGGCGACACCGGGCCGTGCGGACCCTGCACGGAGATCTATGTGGATCTGGAGTGGACGGAAGGACGGAAGGACGGAAGGACGGGAGACGTCATTCCCCAGGATGAGTTCGAGCAACAGGCCGAGGCGGGCCGGTTTCTCGAGATCTGGAACCTGGTGTTCATGCAGTTCGACCGCTCCGCCGACGGCACCCTGACGCCGCTGCCCAAGCCGTCGGTGGACACCGGCGCCGGGCTCGAGCGTATATCCGCGGTGATGCAGGGCGAGGACGACAATTTCCACACCGACCTCTTCCTCCCGCTGGTGGACAGGGTCGGCGTGCTGGTCGGCGCCCCGTACGACCGGTCGGGGGAGAACCGGGCCTCCTATCGCGTGCTCGCCGACCACGCACGCGCAGTGGCCTTCCTGCTCGCGGACGGCGTGTACCCCGGCAACGAGGGACGTAGCTACGTCCTCCGCCGCATCCTCCGCCGCGCCGTCCGCCACGCCTGGCTGCTCGGCCGCCGCGAGCCGACGCTGGCCCCCCTTGTCGGGGTGGTGGTCGAGCAGCTCGGGGGCGTCTACCCTGAATTGGTGGCCAAGGCCGGCTACATCCACGAGGTTACCGAAACCGAGGAACGCCGCTTCCTGGAGACGATCGACGGCGGCCTCGGGCGCCTGGAGGAAATCTTCTCGAGCGGGGCGCAGGCCATTCCCGGCCAGGAGGCGTTCAAGCTGTACGACACCTTCGGCTTCCCGATCGACCTGACCCAGATCATCGCCGGCGAGCGCGGCGTCGTGGTGGACCTGGAGGGATTCGAGCGGGAGCTGGAGAAACAGCGCAAGCGCTCCCGTGATGCCCGCGGGGCGGGAACGGAATCGCAGGGGCCTGCCATCCACGTGCCCAAGCCGGGCAAGTGGCGCACCGTCAAGCGCGGCAAGCAGAAGTTCGTCGGCTACTCGCGCACCGAGGCCGACACCGACGTGCTCGCGTTCCGGCAGGACGGGTCGCGGGTCGAGGTGGTTCTCCGCGAGAACCCGTTCTATGTCGAATCCGGCGGGCAGGTGAGCGACACCGGCGGGCTGAGCGGAGGCGGCTGGACCCTGGCGGTGGACGCGGTGCGGAAGGACCCCAAGGGCACCGTCGTCGGTGGGACGTTCGAGGAGCGCTTCGAGCCTGAGGTCGCGCACGCCGCCGTGGACGCGCCGCGGCGGCACGACATCGAGCGGAATCACAGCGCCACCCACCTGGTCCATTACGCGCTGCGCAAGCACCTCGGGCCTCACGTCCGGCAGCAGGGGAGCCTGGTGCAGCCCGAACGGCTCCGCTTCGACTTCTCCCATCACGGTCCGATCGACGCCGCCATGCTGCAGCGGATCGAGGACGAGGTCAACGAGCTCGTCCTCGGCAACACCATCGTCACCACACGGGAGATGGACTACCCCGACGCGCTGGCGCTCGGGGCGATGGCCTTCTTCTCCGAGAAGTACGGCGATCGTGTGCGGGTGGTGCAGATGGGGCCGTCGGTCGAGCTCTGCGGCGGAACCCATGTGCGCAGCAGCGGGCAGGTCGGCACCTTCCGCTTCTCCGGCCAGACCGGTGTCGCCGCCGGCGTGCGGCGCATCGAGGCGGTCACCGGCACCGGTGCGCTCCGCGCCGTTCGCGACCTGGACCAGCGGCTTGCGCAGGTGGCCGAGGCGCTCAAGTCACAGCCGGAGCACCTGGTGCGGCGCGTGGAGCAGCTGCTCGAGGAGCGGCAGCGGCTGGAGACGAGGCTGGCACAGGCCATCAAGGCGGGCGGCGGCGGCCCGATCGGCGGCGACGAGGCGGATGTGAACGGCGTGAAGGTGACCATTGCCGATACCGCCAGCGACGACCGCGACGAGGTCGGCCGGATTGCCGACAAGTTCCGCGAAGGAAAGCGCAACGCGGTGCTCGTGCTGTTCAGCACCGGGGGGCGGGGCGCCATCCATGTCACCTTGACCGACGACCTGGTGAGCGCAGGGCGCAAGGCGGGCGACCTCGTCAATCGCATCGCGGCGCTGAGCGGTGGGAAGGGTGGTGGCCGTCCGCACTTCGCGTCCGCCGGCGCCGGGGATCCCGCCCGCCTCGCCGCGGCCCGGGCCGCGACACCGGCGCTCGTCTCGGCGTGGCTCGGCAACGGGGGCTGAGGGTGCTATCGGCGTGGCTTGATCGTCACAGCGGCAACGCGCCTCCGGCACTCCGCGCCCGCGTTCGCGAGCATGTACTCGCCGCCGCCCCGGGGCCGCTGCCGGCGGTGCTGGCCGAGGCGGGCCGCGCGGCGCTGGACCGGGTGGTCGATCATCCGGGAGACCGGTCCGTCGCCCTCGATCTCCTCGCCGCCGACGCGTTGATCACCCTCGCTCTTCTGGCGCAGGCACAAGCCGCTCCCGAGCGCCTCGGCGAATTCGCCAAGGCCGCACTCGACGCCGGACGGGTGACGCGGTGATCGATCTCCACTCCCACCTTCTGCCCGGCGTGGATGACGGCTCGCGATCGGCCGCCCAGTCGGCGGAGGTCCTGCGGGAGATGGCGAGGGTCGGGGTCACCGACGTCTGCCTCACTCCCCACATGCGAGCCAGCGAAGTGGAGGTCGGTCCCCCGCCGACGCACGAACGCGCGTTCGAGGAGCTCAAGGCGGTGGCGCCGGAGCTGCCTCGGCTGCACCGCGGCGCGGAGGTCATGCTCGACCGGCCCCTCTCGAAGGACACCGGCCAGAT
>Ga0334722_10002228_pt1 | contig 22260 bp, 18 predicted proteins | sample C3_bottom_MG_FD_207210 | JGI IMG/M metagenome (GOLD analysis project Ga0334722, IMG submission 207210) | Sediment microbial communities from Yellowstone Lake, YNP, Wyoming, USA - C3_bottom | ecosystem: Environmental > Aquatic > Freshwater > Lake > Sediment | place: USA: Wyoming | collected... | reverse complement strand
GGAGTTCTTCTATTCCCATCGCCTGCCTTGGAATTCTCTTTCTTCCTCTGTGCTCTCCTGCTTTTCTCCGTGCTCTCCGTGGTGAATGAAAAGGAGCTATAGATGCAGGAATATCTGAGTCATGACTATAAGCGGATTCCGCTGTACAAGGATGTCTCTCCGGCGGAGTGGAACGACTGGCGCTGGCAGATGAGGAATGACATCAAGGATGTCGAGACCCTCGCCAAGGTGGTGCCTCTCACCGAGAAGGACAAGGCGGACATCACCGAGGTGCTCAAGCGCTTCAGGATGGCGATCACGCCCTACTACGCGAGCCTCATCGACCCCGGGAACCCGGTCTGTCCGGTGCGCCTCCAGGCCATCCCCCGCCTCCCCGAGGCCCACGACGACGAGTGCGACTGGGACGATCCCCTCCACGAGGACGTGGATTCGCCCGTGCCGGGGCTCACGCACCGCTACCCCGACCGGGCCCTCCTCCTCGTGACGCACATCTGCTCGATGAACTGCCGGCACTGCACCAGGCGCCGTCTCGTGGGCGAGGACGACGTCACCATGAACGAGGAGAACATCGAGAAGGCCATCGCCTACATCGCGAGGACGCCGATCATCCGCGACGTCATCATCTCGGGCGGCGACCCCCTCGTCCTCTCCGACGACAAGCTCGAGGGCATCCTGAAGCGGCTGCGCGCCATCCCCCACCTCGAGATCATCCGCATAGGCACGCGGACTCCGGTGGTCATGCCCATGCGCATCACGGACGCCCTCGTGGACATGCTCAAGAAGTACCAGCCCCTCTACGTGAACACGCACTACAACCACCCCAAGGAGATCACGGCCGAGGCCCGGGAGGCCTGCCGCAAGCTCGCCGACGCGGGCATACCCCTGGGAAACCAGTCGGTCCTCCTCCGCGACGTGAACGACTGCCCCACTCTCATGAAGAAGCTCGTGCAGAAGCTCCTTACGATCCGCGTGCGGCCCTACTATATCTACCAGTGCGACCTCTCGAAGGGCATCTCGCACTTCCGCACCAGCGTGTCGAAGGGCATCGAGATCATCGAGAATCTCCGCGGCCACACCTCGGGGCTGGCCGTGCCCACCTTCGTCATCGACGCTCCGGGGGGCGGCGGCAAGACGCCCGCCATGCCCAACTACCTCATCACCTCGAACGAGAAGCGCGTCGTCCTTCGCAATTATGAGGGTGTCATCACCACCTACGACGAGCCGAGCCACTACGAGGAGGACTGCGGCAAGTGCCGCCTCTGCGACGACGAGCCCTGGCTCAGGCCCACCTGCGGCGTGGCGCGGCTCCTCGAGGGCAGCGAGAAGGTCATAGAACCCAAGAATCTCGTGCGCGGCGACCGCAGCGCGGGGATGGCGACGGGCGGCAGGGCCGACAGGCCGCGGAAGGGCGGCTATTGAGAGCCGGAGCGGGGAGGGGAAGGTGAGGAGGCTGGCCGCCGGCGATTTCTCGGGCCGCGTGACGATGATCACGGGGCCGGGGCGCGCCTCGGGCAAGACGAGCCTCCTCAACGCGGCCCTCGCCCTTCTCCGCGGGGCCGGCGAGAGCCCGGCTTTTCTGGGCATCGGTTTCGACGGCGAGCGCAAGGACCTCGAGGGCGGGAGGAGCCAGCCCTCCGCCGGGCGCGGAAGTCCCCGCATCGCGGTGGCCGCGGGCGAGCTCTTCGTGAGCGCCGAGGGGCTGATCGGGCCCTCGGCCACCCTGCCCGAGATCCTCGCCCTCCTTCCCGGGAGGAGCGCCCTCGGGCGCCTGGCCTTGGTGCGCGCGCGTCGCCCGGGCGAGGTGGTCCTCGTGGGGCCCGACTCCAACGAGGTGGCGGCCCTGGCCGTGCGCCTCGCGCGCGAAGAGGGGGGAGCGTCCACCGTCCTCGTCGACGGCGCCTTCAACCGCCTGACCCAGGTGGCGAGCCTCGAGGGAGCCGGCTTCCTCTCCTCGCTGCGTATCGATGCCGCGGGCCTGGAGCGCGCCCTCGAACACCTCCGGCTCCTCGGAAGACTCAGCTCCCTGCCCGTCCACGAGGAGAGGGAAGGGGAGGCCCTGGTACACGCGGTCCAGGGGCCTCTCACCGCCGGAGTCCTCGAGACCGTCCCCGAGTCCGCGAGGATCCTCGTCGCGGAGGATCTCACCAAGGTCTTCCTCGGCGAGGCCGAGCTCGGAGTCCTCGCACGGAGGCGGGAGCTCCGCGTGCGCCGCGCCATGCGTTTCGGGGGCTTCGTCCTCGTCCTCCACGGCGTGACGGCCGAGAGGGTCATGGAGGGCCTCGAGGGCCGCGTGCCGGAAGAGCTTCTCATCGAAAACCCCTACGAGGTCGGGAGGGCCGAAGATGCGGCCTGATCCTTCGGGGGCGGCGGGCCACCTTGCCTCGGCCGCGACCAGGGCCGCCTGGGATTTCTCCCGCATCGAGGAATTCTGGGTCCAGTGGAAGCCCCTCACGCCCTGGGGCAGGGACCACAAAGAGGCCAGGGCCGTGCCGGCGGAGGCCGCGGCCATCGAGCAGCGCCTCGATCACATCGATGATTGGGAGGCCTTCGAGGCGCGGGTCCGCGGGACCGGGGAAGCGGGGCAGGCCAGGCTGGATCGGATAGCCTGGCATCTCGGCCGGGTACCGAGGCTCCCCGACGGCCTCGCGGCGGGGGAGGGCAGCCTCGACCTCGTCGATCTCTTCGTGACGGGGAAATTCATTTACAATTACACTGAGATCGCCCGCCTCGCCGATTCCGGCGCCCGGGAGGCCTTCGGCCTCGAGCCGGCCCCGGCCGCGGTGGCGGCTCTCCTCGGGGCCGGAGGGGCGGATCGGGAAAGCTTCGGTCTTTCCGACGCCTACGATCCGCGCCTCGGGGCCCTTCGATCGCGCATCGCGGCGATCGACGCGACCCTCGCGGAGTCGCGCGGCTCCCTCGAGGCCCGGGCCCTCGCGGAGGCCGGGATCGACTTCGCGGGCAGGGACTTCGTGCTCGTGCCCCTCGAGGTCTTCGCGGCGGCCGAGGGTTCCTGCGAGGAGCTTTTCGACCTCGAGAGCTGGGACGGACGTTCGCACGTCCTCCGGCTGAGGCCCGCCCACGGCGACCTGGCCCTCCGCGACGAGAGGGCCCGCCTCCTGGACGAGGAACGCGGAATCGAGGCGGAGGTCCTGGGCCGCCTCTCCGCGGCCGTCATGGCCGGGGCGGAGGACCTGGGCCGTCGCGCCGTCGCCCTGACCCTCCTCGACCTCGCGCGCTCCCGCGCCGCGCTCTGCGGCGGAGGGGGGTTCTGCCGACCGGAGTTCGCGCCCGAGGCCGACCCGCCTCTCGTGGTTTCGGGAGGCCGCCTCCTTCCCCTGGAGAAGCGCTGCGCGGACACGGGCACGGCCTACACTGCCCTCGATCTCGAACTGCCCGAGCGGGCCGCGGTGATCTTCGGATCCAACATGGGGGGCAAGACGGTGGCCCTCGAGACACTCCTCTTCCTCCAGATCCTCGCCCAGTGCGGCTTCCGCGTCCCGGCGCGGCGCTTCGCGAGCAGGATCCATCCCCTCGTCCACTATGTCGGCGAGGGCGGGGCCGAGCCCTCGGCGGCGGGTGAGGGAATGAAGGTCGAGTCCTCGTCGCGGGTTCGGCGGGCGGAGGTCGCGGCCTCCAGGAGCCAGGGGGGACTCTCGGGCTTTGGCAGGGAGATCCGCTCCTTCGTGGAGAGCGAGGCCTGGTCGCGCGAGGGAGCCCTCCTGGCCTTCGACGAGTTCGCCCGCACCACCGGTTCGAGGGAGGCGGAGGCCCTCCTCTCGGCCGCCCTCGAGCACCTGGCCGCCCTGCCCGGCGCGAAATGCCTTTTTTCCACCCACTTCGGCGGCGTCGCGAGGCTCCCGGGGGTCAGGTACCTCCGCATGCGCGGCCTCGACCGGGAAGCCGCGGTCGGGGTGGACGCGGCGGCCGGCGCGTCCGCTACGCCGGACAGTGGACTCGGGCTGATAGCGCGGATCAACGCGCTCATGAGATACCAATTGGTGGAGGATTCCGGCGAGGCGGTCGATTCAGACGCGATCCTCATCGCCGGCCTCCTCGGTCTGGACGCCTCCATCGTGGGGCGGGCGGCCGACTATTACGCGCCGGCGCGCGGAGGCCGGCGGGGGAGTGGAGCATGATGGATAAACTGGGACTGTCCCGGGAGGAGATCGCGAGGGCGAGGGACCTGGCGTCGCGCATCGCCGCGCCGGTTCTCGACTTCGTGGCCGGCCATACGACCGTGACGGTCGAGCGGGCGACCCTTAGGCTCGCGGGCGCCGACGGGGCGGACACGGACGGCGTGCCCGTACCGAACCTCGTGGTCGAGGAGCTTCGGGCCGCGGGGCGCCTGGGCGGCGGGGCACTGCGCTACTACGCCAACGCCCTCCTGCGGAGCGGCGGGGACGCGGTTTCGCTCAACGCGAAGATCGCGGAGGGCCTCAGGATCGGGGAGCTCCCCCTCGGCGACGAGGCTGCCATCGAGAGGCGGGGGCGGGAACTGGCCGAGGCCGGGTTGGCCCGGGTGGCCTCCAACCGGAAAAAACGGACGGAGATGATGGAGGCCTGGAAGGGGAGGAACAACGATCCCCTCCTCTACCTCATCGTCGCGACGGGGAACATCCACGAGGACGTGAAGCAGGCCCGCGCGGCGGCCCTGCGGGGCGCGGACGTGATCGCCGTGATCCGCACGACGGCCCAGAGTCTCCTCGACTACGTGCCCTACGGGGCGACGACCGAGGGCTTCGGCGGCACCTACGCGACCCAGGAGAATTTCCGCATCATGCGCGCGGCCCTCGACGAAGTTTCCGCGAGCGAGGGCCGCTACATCTGGCTGACCAACTACGCCTCGGGCCTCTGCATGCCCGAGATCGCGGCGATGGGAGCCCTCGAGCGCCTCGACATGATGCTGAACGACTCGATGTACGGCATCCTCTTCCGGGACATCAATCCCTACCGGACCTTCGTGGACCAGAACTTCAGCCGCATGATCAACGCGGCCGCGGGCATCGTCATCAACACGGGCGAGGACAACTACCTCACGACGAGCGACGCGATCGAGAGCGCCCACACCGTGCTCGCGAGCCAGTTCCTCAACGAACGCCTGGCCTACGCCGCGGGACTGCCCGCGGCCCAGATGGGCCTCGGCCACGCCTTCGAGATGGACCCCTCCACCAAGGACGGCTTCCTCCTCGAGCTGGCCCAGGCCCAGATGGCCCGCGAGATCTTTCCCGAGCATCCCCTCAAGTACATGCCGCCGACCAAGTTCATGTCGGGCGACATCTTCAAGGGCCTCGCGATGGACACGATGTTCAACTTCGTGTCGAAGGCGACGGGCCAGGGCATCCACCTCCTCGGCATGCTCACCGAGGCCATCCACACGCCCTTCATGCAGGACCGCTTCATCGCGGTGGAGAACGCGCGCTATGTGATGAACAACATCGCCTCCCTGGGGGAGGAGCTGGAGTTCAAGAAAGACGGCATCATCGTGAGGCGGGCGCGACAGGTCCTCGCCGAGACGGTGGCCTTCCTCGCGCAGGTCGAGAAGGCCGGCCTCCTCGAGGCCATCGCCGCCGGATTCTTCGCCGAGGTGAAGCGCCCCAAGGACGGGGGGAAGGGCCTGGACGGGCTCGTCGAGAAGGGCGACCGCTACTGGAACCCCGTGGAGGAAGGACTCAGGACTTCCCTCGGGATCGGCAAGGCCGGGAAACAAGGAGCTTGAGATGGCGAACATAGTCCGTCCCTACGGGGACACCCTCGACGACGGGAAGGTGCAGTTCTCCTTCACCCTGCCGGTGCCCGAGGGGCCGAAGGCCCGCGAGGCGGCCCGCTTCCTCGTCGAGTCCTGGGGTTTCCGCGACTGCGAGGTCGTGCACTCCGCGGCCATGTCCGAGGACTTCACCTTCTTCGTGGCCTACGCCAAGGCCGTGTCCGGCATCGATTTCGAGACCGTCCGCGCCGATACCGCCAGCGAGGACGCCTCGATGTCCATGGACGAGGTGAACGAATTCATCCGCGCCCGCATCGGGCGCAAGGTCGTCGTGGTCGGGGCCTGCACGGGCTTCGACGCGCACACTGTGGGCATCGACGCCATCATGAACATGAAGGGCTACAACCACCACTTCGGCCTCGAGCGCTACCAGATGGTGGAGGCCCACAACCTCGGAGCCCAGGTGCCCAACGAGCGCCTCATCGAGTACGCGGCCAAGGTCGAGGCGGACGCCATCCTCGTGTCCCAGGTGGTGACGCAAAAGGACGTGCACGTGGGGAACATGACCCAATTGATAGAACTTCTCGAGGCCAGGGGCGAGCGGCGCCGGTACATCTGCGTGGCCGGGGGCCCGCGCATCTCGAACAAGCTGGCCGTCGAGCTCGGCTACGACGTGGGCTTCGGGCGCGGCGCCTACGCCGAGGATGTCGCGACCTTCGTCGCGAAGAAGATGGCCGCGGGCGCCGCGGCCGGAGGATGAGCGCATGGTGGTGAAGCCGGTGAAGAGTGCCCGTGAGGCGCTGGAGTACGTGAAGCCAGGCATGACCGTCCACATGGGCGGCTTCATGGGCGTGGGCACGCCGACGGCCCTGGTGGCCGAGCTTCTCGCGATGGGGACCAAGGGTATGACCCTCGTGTGCAACGACACGGCCATCTACGACGAGAAGACCGGGAAGGCGACGGGCGTCTCGCCCCTCGTCAAGAACCGCCAGTTCTCGAAGATCATCTGCTCGCACATCGGGACCAACCCCGAGACGCAGCGGCAGATGAACGCCGGCGAGACCGAGGTGGTCCTCGTGCCCCAGGGCACCCTCGCCGAGCGCGTCCGCGCCGCGGGCGCGGGCCTGGGCGGCGTCCTCACCTCGACGGGGGTGGGCACCGAGGTCGAGGCGGGCAAGGAGAAGGTGACGATCGGGGACAAGGTCTATCTCCTCGAACTGCCCCTGCCCGCCGACGTGGCCCTCCTCAAGGCGAAACGCGCGGATCGCTCGGGCAATCTCCAGTACGCGGGGACGGCGCGCAACTTCAACCCCCTCATGGCCATGGCCGCCTCGAAGGTGATCGTGGAGGTCGAGGAGATCGTCGAGATCGGGGCGATCGACCCGAACGAGGTGCATACGCCTTCGATCTTCGTCGACGTGCTGGTGCTCGCGCCGAAAGGAAAGTCGTCATGATCGAATACAAGGAGAACAAGGACATCATCGCGCGGCGGATCGCGAGGATCTTCAAGTCGGGGGACGTCGTCAATCTCGGCATCGGCCTTCCGACCCTCGTGGGCAACTATGTGCCCGACGATGTCACCGTCGTCCTCCAGTCGGAGAACGGCATGCTCGGCCTGGGCCCCGCGCCGGCCCCTGACAAGGTGGATCCGGACCTCTGCAACGCCGGGGGCCAGCCGGTGACCATCGAGGCCGGCGGCTGCTTCTTCGATTCGGCGACGAGCTTCGCGATCATCCGCGGAGGCCACGTCGACTACACGGTCCTCGGCGTCCTCGAGGTCGACCAGGACGGCAATCTCGCCAATTACAAGATCCCGGGCAAGATGGTGCCCGGCATGGGCGGGGCCATGGATCTCACCGCGGGCTCGCGGGTCGTGATCGCGGCGACGACCCACTTCGAGAAGAACGGGAGCTCCAAGCTCAAGCGGCACTGTGCCCTGCCCCTCACCGCCCTCAAGCAGGTCAACCTCGTCGTGACCGATCTGGGCTTCTTCGAGGTGATGGGCGGCAAGTTCTTCCTCCTCGAATGGTTCAGGCCCTACACGGTGGAATGGATCATCGAGCACACCGACGCGGAGGTGGTGCACCTCTCGAACTGCCGCTGCTCGGATCTGGACTGAGGGATGGCCCGCCTCCCGCAGTGGTTCTGGAGGGGCCGCGTCCGGAGGGGCAGCGTCAGGGGGGCCGCGCCCGAGGGGCGGTCTCCCCTTCCCATTGTCCGGACTCTCCGGGCGCGCTAGGATCTCCGAGCATGAAGGCCAAGACCATACTCGTCGTCGAGGACGAGGCGATTCTGGGCATGGAGCTGCGCGAGGACCTCCAGGCCCTCGGCTTCGAGGTGCCCGAGGTGGTGCCCGACGGGGACAGGGTCCTCGCCGCGGTCGTCCGGCACCATCCGGACCTGGTCATCATGGACATCATGCTCTACGGCTACCGTGACGGCATCGACGCCGCGAATCAGATCATGGGTTTCTACGACCTGCCCATCCTCTTCCTCAGCTCCCATTCGAGGAGCGAGGTGGAGGAGAGGCTGAAGGACCTGCCCGGCGCGGGCTTCATCGAGAAGCCCTACGATCCCGAAGGGCTCAGGGCCCTCGTCGAGGCGGCCGTGGCAGGAAGAGACTGACCCGCGTCCCCTTCCCGGCCTCGCTCTCGAGTTCCAGCCTTCCCCCGTTCTTCTCGGCCAGGCTCCTGCAGAGGATGAGGCCCAGGCCCGATCCCGGCTCGCCCTCGGTGCCCTGACGGCTCGCCTTGGCCTCGATGCGGAAGAGCTGGGCCTTGAGCTCGGGCTCCATCCCCCCTCCCTCGTCCTCCACCTCGATGCCCGGGTCGGCGCCCCCGTCCAGGAGGGTGACGCGGATCCTCCCTCCCCGGTGGCTGAACTTGATGGCGTTGGACAGGAGATTCCTGAGGATGATGGAGACACCCTCCAGGTCGGCGTGGACTTGGGCGGCGCCCGCCGGCAGGCTCACCTCGATCGCCTTGGCCGCGGCCTCGGGCTCGAGGATGGAGTAGGCCTCGCGGACAGCCAGGGCGAGGTCCAGGTCCCGGGGCTTGGGCTTCCATTCCTCGCGCTGGGTCCGCGACCAGAGAAGGAGCTTTTCCAGGAGGTCCGCGATGCGCTCGAGGGTCTTGGCCAGGACCTCGAGGGCGTCCTTCTTCTCCTCGAGGTCGACCGAGGGATCGAGGAGGTGCCTCCGCACGTAGCGGGCCGCCCCCCCGATGGGACTGCGCAGGTCGTGGGCGAGGATGGAGAGGAAGAGGTCCTTGGATTTGTTGAGCTCCGCCAGGGCCCTGTTCCTGAGTTCGATCTGGGCCTCGCCCTCCCTCAGTTCCTTCTCGGCCCTGACGCTCGTCATCATGTAGTAGCCGAAGAGGGTGACGCCGGCGATTCCCGCCGAGAAGAGGAGGTAGAAGGCGTTGTAGCCGGTCTGGGAGGCGAAGCTGGAGGAGGCGCCGGCGTCGAGGTTGAAGGGCACCCTGGCCGCGCTGGCCAGGGCCACGACGAGGAAGGGGAAGGCGGTGAGCCAGTTGGCCGCCCGGTACTCCTTGGGCAGGCGGTGGAGGAGGATCCAGGCGATGAAGAGGGCGAAGGCGGCCTGGAGCATCGAGAAGAGGACGGTCCGGGCACCGAAGTCCTCGAGGAGGAGGAAACCGAGGGTGATAAAGGGGAGGAGGGCGTAGAGCAGCAGGGGAAAGGGCCTGTCGCGCCGGAAGCTCCAGAGGGAATGCGCGTAGAAGAGGGAGCCGGCAAGGATGACCGTGTTGTCGAGACTGCGGGTCAGGGAGGGGGGCAACTCGCTCTGGAGGTACAGTCCGGCCATGCCCAGTCCCACGCTGACCTGGCCGGCGATCCAGAAGGGCGCGCCCTTGAAGGTGGGCCGGAACAGATAGAGGAGGACCGAGAGGAGGACATTGATCGAGTAGACCATGGTGACAACGAGGCCGAGGGTGGGGAAGTCGATACGCATGCCAGAAAGAGCATAGGTGATGGCCCGATTACCTGCCAGAGAAGGTCAGGCGATTGCCGGGGTAGGGACGAGCTTTTCTCGATGCCCCCCCGCCCGGCCGGGGCCGCGAGGAGAAAAATCTTGCACGATCCCGTTTTGGGGGTTATGCTACGACAAAGTGAGAGTTGATTCATTTCTCACGATAAGAGAGGTTCGATATGGGAAAGACGGCGATCGTCGGGGCCTACAACACGAAATTCGGGAACCTGGTCAAGAAAAACAAGGAAACGGGGGAGGTCAGCGACCTCGCCACGATCTACCAGCTCATCGAGGAGGCCGGCAAGGGAGCCCTCGCCGACGCGGGAGTCGAGGGGAGGGAGGTCGAGGGGATCTGGGTGGGCAGCTGCGCGCCCGGCATCCTCGCCAACCAGGAGCATCTCGCGGCCGCCGCCACCGAGATCGATCCGGTCGGACTCCGCTTCAAGGCCTTCAGCCGCGTCGAGGACGCCTGCGCCTCGGGTTCCGTGGCCCTCTACAACGCCATCTACGCCCTCGAATCGGGGCGCGTCCGCATGGCCCTCGTCCTCGGCGTGGAGAAGATGAACCTCCTCGACACGAAGGGCGTGACCCATGCCCTCGCCACCTGCTCGCACTGGCCGAGCGAGGGCGCCCTGGGCATGACCTTTCCCGGACTCTTCGCCGAGTACGCGAAGGGCTACTCGAAGAAGTACGGAATCTCCGCCGAGGAACTGCGCCGCCAGCTCGCCGCCGTCTCGGCCCTCTGCTACCGTAACGGCCTCGACAATCCCCTGGCCCACTTCGGGAAGGGCGGCCCCTCCGACAAGCTCGGCCTCGTCACGATGGAGGCCGTCCTCGGCATGCCCGACGACAAGAACCCGATGATCGCCGAGCCCCTCCGCCTCCACGACTGCTCCCTCGTCTCCGACGGGGCGGCGGCCCTGGTGCTGATGCGGCTCGACGACGCCAAGGCCTCGGGGAAGAAGTACGCCGAGGTGGCGGGCTTCGCCCAGGTCGGAGAGCGCCTCGCGATCAGCGAGCGGCCCAACATGTACGAGCTCATCGCGGGCAAGGAGGCGGTGAGGCGGGCCTTCGCCGAGGCGGGCGTGACCGCGAAGGACATCGACATCGCCGAGGTGCACGACTGCTTCACCATCAACCAGGTGCTCTCCACCGAGGCCCTGGGTTTCTCGGCCGACGGGAAGGGCGGCGCGGACTACGCGGCAGGCCGCTTCTCGCGCGAGGACCGGCCCTCGGTCAACCTCTCGGGCGGGCTCAAGGCGAAGGGGCACCCGGTGGGCGCCACCGGCGTGTCCATGCACGCCCTCCTCTACAAGCAGCTCACCGACGCCCCGATCGGCGCCGCCCCGGCCAAGGCGCCCTCGGTGGGCGCGGCCTTCAACGTGGGCGGCTCGGCGGTGACCAACTGCGTCACCGTGATGAAGCGGGGCAGGTAGCCGCCTCCCCGCGCGAGGGATCGAAGCGAGTACCCTTCGTCATCCGTGACGAGCCGAAGCTCCGCTTCGGCATCGCCTGGGCGCCGCATCCCTGCGGCGCTGCATGGCGGGCGGAGCGGAGCCGGGGGGCGAAGGTACTCGCGGAGAGCCCGGTCCGCGCGCGCTCTCGATGACGCGCGCGGACGCGCCCCCTTATTGAATCAGCTTACTCGGCCCAGAGCTTCACGAGTTCGAGGACGGTGTCCACCGCGAGCGTGAGCTCGGCGGCGCTGGCCCACTCGAGGCGGCTGTGGATGGCGTGCATACCCGTGAAGACGTTGGGCGTCGGGATGCCCATCTCTGTCAGGCGGGCGCCGTCGGTGCCGCCGCGGATGGGCTTGGAGTAGGGCTCGATGCCGGCGCGGCGCGAGGCCTCGAGTATGCGCTCCATCACGAGGGGGCTCGCGTCGAGCTTCTTCCTCATGTTGAGGTACTGCTTCTTGAAGGCGAGCTCGACCTTGCCACCGTGGAACTGGGCCTCGACCGCGTGCGCGATGGCCTCGACGGCCGCGAGACGCCGCTTCATGCCGGCCTCGTCGAAGTCGCGGAGGATGAGGCTGACGTGGGCCTTCTCGCCCCCGCCCGAGATTTCCTGGGCGAAGAAGTAGCCGTACCAGCCGTCGGTGGCCTCGGGGCTCTCGTTGCGCGGCAGCGAGGTCACGAAGGTGGCGGCCATGAGGGCCGCGTTGACGAGCTTGCCGCGGGCGTAGCCGGGATGGATGGCGACGCCCGTGAACTCGACCTTCGCCTCGTAGGCGTTGAAACATTCGAACTCGATCTCCCCTCCCGTGCCCGCGTCGAGGGTGTGGCAGGCCACCGAGCGCAGGCTCTTCGTCGGGAAGAGGTTCATGCCGTTGCCGGTCTCCTCGTCGGGCGTGAAGATGATCTCGAGGGGACCGTGCTTGAGTTCGGGGTGGGCGAGGAGCCAGGCGAGGGCCGTCATGATGGCGGCCACGCCGGCCTTGTCGTCGCCGCCGAGGAGGGTGGTGCCGTCGGTCGTGACGAGGGTGTCGCCGAGGTGGTCGAGGAGCTCGGGGAAGTCGGCCGGGTCGAGGCGGAGGCCGTCCTCGAGGGCGACGGCCTTGCCGTCGTAGCCCTTGACGAGGCGGGGCTGGACCTTCGCTCCGGGCGCGTCCGAGGCCGTGTCCATGTGGGCCATGAGGCCGATGCAGGGCTTGCCCTCGAGGCCGGGGCTGGCCGGCACGCGGGCGATGAGGTAGCAGTGCTCGTCGAGGCTGACATCGGCGAGGCCGAGGGCCTTGAGTTCCTCCTCGAGGAGGCGCGCGAGGTCCCACTGGGTCGGGGTGGAGGGGATGGTCGCGGCGTGCCGGTCGCTCGTGGTCTCGATGCGGGCGTAGCGCAGGAGGCGCTCGACGACGGGGCCGGCATGGGGTCGGGCCAGGATGGCGGGTATGTCGATCTTCATGGGTACCGAGAGTACCAGCAAGGGCGAAGGGAGGCAAGTAAGGAGCTCGGGGTTCGGGGGGGGAATTTCGCACGGAGGGAGGAAAGAGGAATTTCGCACGAAGGCACGGAGGGAAGAGGAGACACGAAGGAGGAGGGGACTGGTAAGATGCCATGATTTCGCGGATTCCGCAAAAATCGTTACAAGCTCGCCCCTTGCGCCATTGCGTCTTTGCGCGAGGTCTTCGGAAAACCATTCTAAATATTACTTTGTGCCTTCGTGATCGAACTTTGTGCCTTGGTGCGAAACACCCATACTCGTCCGCAATGCCCTTGCGCCTTAGCGTCTTTGCGTGATGTCTTCTGGAAACTATTATAAGTATGACTTTGTGCCTTTGCGGTCTGGCTTTGTGTCTTAGTGGGAAATCCTCAGATTTGTCCGCCGTCCCCTTGCGCCCTCGCGTGAGGTCTTCGTTTTATTGTCCTTCGCGGCGGGCGAAGGCGGTCTTCCAGCGACCGCCCCGCCAGCGGGCGAACATGACGAGGCCCCGGGTCCATTCGTCCGTGCCCATGGCGATCCAGACGCCCAGGAGGCCGAGGCCGGCGACGCGGCCGAGGAGCCAGGAACCGAGGACGGATACGCCCCACATGAAAAGTATGCCGACAAAGACGGGGAAGCCGACGTCGCCGGCGCCCTTCAGGCCGGGAATCACGACGGTGTTGAAGCAGCGCCCCGGTTCGTAGGCGATCGAGACCAGGAGGACGAGGGCGACGAGGGGGGCGATGACCGGGTCCCGAGTGAAAAGGCCGATGAGGGGGACTTTGACCAGGTTGAGGAGGAGGGCGAGGCCGAAGGCGACGGAAGCGGCCACGCCGAACCAGCGGTACATGGCCCTCCCCGCCTCGTCGGCCCTGCCCGCGCCGACGAGCCAGCCGACCCTGATTTGCGCTCCGATGCCCACCGAGACGCCGAAGATGAAGACGTAGCGGGTCAGGGCGATGACGAGGCCGTAGGCGGCGAGGGAGGCGGTGCCCAGGCCGGAGACGATGGCTACGACGGCGACCTGGGACAGGTTATACGAAATGTTCTCACCCGTTGTAGGAAGGCCGATGGCGAGGATGCCGCGGAGGACGGGGCGGGGCAGGGTGGGGACGGCCCCGAGGGGGAGGCTGATCCGGCGGCGGCGCAGGGCCGCCATGAGGACGAGAAGGGCGACGAGTTGGCCGGCGACGTTCGAGACGGCGACGCCCGCGAGGCCCATGACGGGGAGGCCGAAGGGTCCGAAGAGGGCAAGGTAGTTGCCGACGATGGTGCAGGCGAGGGCGGCGATGGTGGCGCTCATGACATCGTGGGTGTGGCCGAAGGCGCGGAGGACGGAGCCGAGGGAGATGTTGAGGGCCATGAAAAGGCTCGCGCCCCCGTAGATGGCGAGGAAGGTTCTCGAGCCGGCGCGTACGCCCGGTTCGAGGTCGAAGAGGGAGAGGAGGGCGCCCGAGCCCGTCGCGTAAGCGAGACTGGCGAGGAGGGAGACCAGGCCGACGAGGGCGAGGCCGCCGAGGGCAAAGCGTTCGGCCTCCTCACGGCGACCGGCGCCCAGGCTGCGGGCGACGAGGATGGCGGCGCCCTGGGCGGGCATCTGGTAGAGGAGTTGGAGGAAGAAGGCGAGCTGGGACGAGGCGCTCATCGAGGCCGCGGCCGCGGTCGAGAAGGCGTAGAGCATGAGCTGGTCGACGGCGATGAGGGAGGCGCGGACGAGGTTCTCGGCGAGGATGGGCGCCGCGAGCTTGGCGAGGCCGGGGCCTTCGGGGGCCGCGACCGCCTCGGGCCCGGGGACCTCAGCCGACAAGGAGGCCCTCCATCTGGGCTTCGAAGAGGAGGCGGTAGGGGCCCGGCCGTCCCATGAGCTCCTCGTGGTTTCCGTCCTCGACGATGCCCGCCTCGGAGAGCACGACGATGCGGCCCGCGCGGCGCACGGTGGCGAGGCGGTGGGCGATGATGAGGACGGTGCGCCCCTCGGCGAGTTTCTCGAGGGAGTCGCGGATGCCCGCCTCGGTGACGGCGTCGAGGGAGCTGGTCGCCTCGTCGAGGATGAGGATGGGAGGATCGCGGAGGAACATGCGGGCGATGGCGAGGCGCTGCTTCTGCCCGCCCGAGAGCTTGACCCCGCGCTCGCCGATGAGGGTGTCGAAGCCCCGGGGCAGGGCCTCGATGAAGTCGAGGGCTCCCGCGGCCCGACAGGCTGCGCGGGTCTCGGCCTCGGTGGCGTCCAACTTGCCGTAGGCGAGGTTCTCCCCCACCGTGCCGGAGAAGAGGAAGACCTCCTGTTGGACGATGCCGACGGCCCGGCGCAGGGACTCGAGGGTGACCTCGCGGATGTCCTTGCCGTCGACGGTGATGCGCCCTTCCTCGACCTCGTAGAAGCGGGGGATGAGGTTGCAGAGGGTCGATTTGCCCGCGCCCGAGGGGCCGACGACGGCCACGGTGGTGCCGGCCGGTATATGGAGGTCGATGTCGTGGAGGACTCGGTCGCGGTCGTCCGAGTAGCGGAATCCGACCTTCTCGAAGCGAAGTTCGCCGCGGACCGTGCCGAGGGGAAGGGCCCCGGGCCCATCTTCGATGGCGGGCCTGCGGTCCATGATCTCGAGGAAGCGGCGGAAGCCTGCGAGGCCGTCCTGATACATCTCGACGGAGCGTGCGAGGATCTCGAGGGGTTGGAAGAAACGCGCGACGTAGAGGGTCATCGCGATGTAGGAGCCGACGGTGACGAGGCCGCGCATGGCGGCCCAACCCCCCGCGGCCAGGACGACGACGAGGCCGAGGTTCGACACGAGACCGACGATGGCGTCGTAGAAGCCGATGAAGAATACGGAACGGGCGCGGGAATCGCGGAAGTGTTCGTTGCCGGCGTCGAAGAGGACCCGTTCATGCGCCTCGCGCCCGAAGGCCCGGACCACGCGGGCCCCGGCGATGTTCTCCTCCAATCTCTCGTTGACGGCGGCCTGGGCGGCCTTGGCCTTGCCGAAGACCTCGCGGAAGACCCCGTCGAAGCGGATCATGAAGAATGCCTCGAGGGGGACGACGGCGAAGACGACGAGGGCGAGTCTCCAATCGATGGCGAGCATGAGGCCCAGACTGCCGAGGAGCTTGACCAGGGCCACGAGGAGGTCTTCGGGGGCGTGGTGGGAGAACTCGGCGATCTCGAAAAGGTCGGTGACGACGCGGGACATGATCTGGCCGGTCTTGGTGTCGTCGAAGAAACGCACGTCGAGGGTCTGGAGGTGGGCGAAGATGTCGCGCCTGAGGTCGCGCTGGATGTTGACGCCGAGGACGTGCCCCTTGTAGCCGACGATGTAGTCGAGGAGGGAGCGGAGGGCGAAGAGGGCGGCCAGGGCCAGGGCGAAGAGGACGAGGCCTTTCGAGTCGCCGGCCGGCACGAGGATGTCGACGACGTAGCGCGTGGCGGAGGGGAAGACGAGGTCGATGAGGGCCAGGGCGAGGGCCGCTCCCAGATCGAGGGCGAGGAGGCCGAGCCAGGGGCGGTAGTAGGGAAGGAAGCGTTTCAGCACGGCGCGAGGATAGCCCGGGGCCGGCGCGAAGGTAAAGGTCCTTTCAGCCGGCGGCTGCCTCGCGGCGCGCGCCGATGATCGAGGCGGCGGTGACCGCGGTAATTATGATGAGTCCGCCAACCAGGGAGTTGAGGGCGGGGGCCTCGCCGATGAAGAGGAAGACCCAGAGGGGGTTGAATACCGGTTCGATGACCGCGACGAGGACGGCCTGCACGGCCGTGACCCGCTTGATGCCCCAGACGAAGAAGAGGGAGGCGACCCCGATCTGGAGGAGACCGAGGGCGTGAATGGCCGCGACCGAAAGGGGCGTGAAGACCGGCGCGGGGAAGAAGAGGGAGGCCGGGAGCATGGTGGCTGCCGTGATCCAGTGCGCGAGGAGGTTGGACTCGAGGGGCGAGCCGTCCTTCTGCATCCGCATGAAGACGAAGTAGAGGCCGAAGGTCAGGCCCGTCGAGGCGGCGGCGAGGTTGCCGAGGAGGGTCCCGCCTCCGATGCCGCCGATGAAGAAGACGCCCATGCCGATGACCACGAAGAAGAAGGCGACGACCTCCTCGATCTTGGGCCTCTCGCGGAGGATGAGGGCGCCGGCGATGCTGGTGATGACGGGGGCCGAGTACTGGAGGAGGATGGCGTTGGCCGAGGTGGTCGCCTTGTTCGCGTAGATGAAGAGCATCATGGTGACGGCGTTGAGGACGCCGGCGGCTACCTGGGCGAAGGACCAGTGGAAATGGGGGCGCTTCAGCCAGGCGAGTATGAAGATGCTCGCGATGAGGCTGCGCAGGCCCGCGATGAGGGTGGGGCTCCAGGGAAGGACCTTGATGAAGACCCCGGCCGTGCTCCAGAGGGCGGCGCAGGCGGCCATGGCGGCGAGGCCGCGGAGGCGGTCTCCGTGGGGACTTGGTCTCTGGTCCATGATGGCGATCCGAGCCCTTCCTACAGGGCCCGAAAGCCCGCGAGGAGACTGGGGGGCTCGAGACCGCCCGACTTGGGCGAGAAGTCCCCCGAATCCTTGTGGAATAGGTAGCCGCCCTCCCACTCCCTGTAGTGACGGATGGTCTCGACGACGGCCTGTGCCGCATAACGCGCCTCGTCGTCGGTCATCGTCGGGTGGAGGGAGAGCCTGACCCAGCCCGGCTTCTCGGTGAGATCCCCCGAGTCGATCATCTCGGTGATGTGCATGCTCTTGGTGCGTTTGATGTCGAAGAGGATGTGGCCGTAGGTGCCCGCGCAGCTGCAGCCTCCGCGGGTCTGGACGCCGAAGCGGTCGTTCAGGAGGCGCACGATGAGGTTGTGGTGCTCGCCCGGGGCGTAGAAGGAGAGGATGCCGAGCCTCTCCATGTTCCCTCCCTCGAGGAGCATGATCGCGGGTTCCTTAGCGAACTCCGCGGTCACGAGGGCGACGAGCTCGCGCTCGCGCTCGCGGATGTCAGCCACGCCCATCTCCTCCTTGAGCCTGACCGCGAGGGCCGCGCGCAGGGCCTGGAGGAAGCCCGGGGTGCCCCCGTCCTCGCGGGCCTCGATGTCCTCGAAGTAGCGGTGCGTGCCGAAGGGAGTGGTCCACTTGACTGTTCCGCCGCCCGGCTGGTCCGGGACTTTTCGGCGGTAGAGGGAGTTGGCGATGACGAGGACGCCCGAGGAGCCGGGCCCCCCGAGGAATTTGTGGGGAGAGAAGGTGAGGGCATCGAGCCCCTGGCCCGTGAGCTCCGCGCCGGCGGCGTCGCGGGGGTGCATGTCGATCTCGACATAGGGGGCGGCGGCGGCGTAATCGGCGAAGCAGAGCCCGCCGTGGCGATGGACGATGGCCGCCATCTCGCGGAGGGGGGTGAGGAGGCCGGTGACGTTGGAGCCCGCGGTGAAGGCGCCGATGAGAAGGGGACGCGAGGCGTTCTCCCGGCACATTCTCTCGAGCCAGACGAGGTCGGGGAGGCCCGTGGTATCGTCGCGCGGGACGATGCGCACATCGACGTCGCACTCCTCCCAGGTGATCTGGTTGGAGTGGTGCTCCATGTGGGTGACGAGGACGAGGGGGCGCCTGTGGGCCTCGGCCGGCCCGGGTATCTCTTCGTGGAGCCGGCCCTCGGACTTCGTGAGACCGAGGATGCGCTGGAGCTTGTTGACGGCCGCCGTCATGCCGAATCCGGAGAAAATGAGGGAATCCTCGGGCCCCGCCCCGACATGGCGTTTGATGATCTCGCGGGCCTCGTGGTAGGCGCGGGTCATGGCCGTGCCCGTCCAGGTGGTCTCGGTATGGGTGTTGGCGACGAGGGGGCCGACCTGGTTCCGCATGAAGTCCTCGATGGGCCCGTAGAGCCTGCCCGAGGCCGTCCAGTCGGCGTAGACGAGGGGAAGGCTACCGCCGCCGGCGATAGGTATCCTCGCGTCGGCTCCGATTATGCCGGCCCTGAAAGGCGCGAAACGGGTTTCAAGGCTCATTCAAGACTCCTTTGGGGGCCTCCATTACATTCGCGGCAACTCCGATGGTCAAGCCCCGTCGGAGCCCGGGCGTTTGACAAGGCCGAGCGTCCTCATAGACTTCTACCCAGCAGGGCCGGAAAGGTCCCGCAAGGCGGGCCCTCTGCTGGTCCCCGGAAGGATGAGGGAGTGGCGAAGGAAGGCGGTGGATCCTCGAGAACGGGCATCGGCGAGCGGACCAGGCTCATCGGGCTCATCGCCCTCCTTCTCGTGGCGGGCTTCGCCGGCACGAGCTACTTCGCCTTCACCGCCTCGCGCCAGGCCCTGCGCGCCTCGATCATCGAGAACGAGCTCCCGGTCACCTCCGACACCGTGTATTCCGAGATCCAGCGCGACCTCGTCCGCCCCGTATTCATCTCCTCGATGATGGCCTCCGACACCTTCCTCCGCGACTGGGTACTCGCCGGGGAGCGGAACCCCGCCGAAATGGTCAAGTTTCTGGCCGAGGTGAGGAGCAAGTACGGCGCCTTCACGACCTTCTTCGTCTCCGAGAGAAGCCGCCGCTACTATCAATCCGACCGCGTCCTCAAGCGCGTCGATGAGGGCGAGCCCCGCGACGCCTGGTATTTCCGCGTGCGCGGGATGGAGAAGGACTACGAGATCAACGTCGATCCCGATCTGGCCCACGGCGACGCCCTCACCGTCTTCATCAACTATCGAGTCCTCGACTACGAGGGTCGTTTCATCGGGGCGGCGGGGATCGGCATCGAGGTGGCGGCGATCGGGAGCCTCACGGACGAGTACCGGAAAAAATACGGGCGCTCCATCTATTTCGTGGACGGGGCGGGCGACGTCGTGGCGGGGATGCCCGGGGGGATGGCCGATCTTCCGCCCGGGTCGAAGGGCCTTGCGATCCAGGACGTCGAGGGGCTTTCCGGGATCGCCGCCGCGATCCTCAGGGCCGACCGCGGGACCTTCCAGTACGAACGCGGCGGCAAACGCTGGCTCCTCAATGTCCGCCGCGTGACGGAGCTGGGCTGGCGCCTCTGCGTCGAGAAGGACGACGAAGCCGCCCTCCGGGGCGTCCGCAGGGCCCTCGGCATCAATCTCGCGGTGCTGGCCGGCATCACCCTCCTCGTCCTCGGCATCGCGAGCCTCACGATCAATCGCTACCAGGTCAGGCTCGAGCGGACGGCCAGCACCGACGGGCTCACGGGCTTCCTGACCCGCCCCGCCCTCGGCCTCCTCGTCGGCCAGGTCTTCAAGGAGCTAAGGCGCGAGGATCGCGGACTCTGCCTCGTGATGGCCGACCTCGACCATTTCAAGGCGGTAAACGACGAGAAGGGGCACGGGGCGGGGGACAGCGTCCTCGCGCGCGCCTCCTCGGCGATCAGGTCCTGTCTGCGCGAGTCCGACCTGGCCTGCCGCTGGGGAGGGGAGGAATTCCTCGTCGTCCTCAGGTCCTGCCCCCTGGCGGAGGGCCTCGGCGTCGCCGAGAAGATGCGCCAGGCGGTGGCCGGGCTCGAGGCGGGATCCTCGCCGGGGCCGGAGTCGCAGACGATATCCGTCACCGCCAGCTTCGGGGTCGCCGAGCGCCGCGAGGAGGAGAATTTCGACTCTCTCCTCAGACGGGCCGACGAGGCCCTCTACCGGGCCAAGCGCGAGGGCCGGAACCGCGTCGCGGCGGATCCGGCCCCCGGCGGGCTCAGGGCCGTCTCTGGTGGGGATAGTGCCAGTCGAGGGGAGGGGCGAGGTTCTCCTTGACCGCCCCCGCGTTCGTCCAGCGGAGGAGATTGAGGAGGGAACCCGCTTTGTCGTTGGTTCCCGAGCCCCTCATGCCACCGAAGGCCTGTCGCCCGACCACGGCGCCCGTGGGTTTGTCGTTGACGTAGAGATTGCCGGCGGAGAAGCGCAGGGCATCGAGGTCCCTGACGATGGCCCTTCTGTCGGTCGCGATGACGGCGCCGGTGAGCCCGTAGGGCGAGGTCGTGTCGACGAGGCGGAGGGCCCCCTCCATGTCCTTCTCGTCGTAGACGAAGGTCGAGAGCACCGGACCGAAGAGCTCCTCGACCATGGTGGTCGAACGGGGCTCCTCCGAGAGGAGGAGACTGGGTTCGACATACCAGCCCTGGGCACGGGCGCCCTTCCCGCCCGCGAGGACGCGGAGCCCGGGATCCTTGCGGGCCCGCTCCAGATGTCCGGAGAGGCGATCGAAGGCCGCCTCGTCGATGACCGCCGAGAGGAAGTTGGAGAAGTCGTCGACCCTGCCCATCGCGAGCTCGCCGATCTCCGAGGAGAGACGGCCGAGGAAGGCGGGGGCCAGTGAAGCGGGCAGGTAGAGGCGCGAGGCCGCCGAGCACTTCTGGCCCTGGTACTCGAAGGCCCCGCGGAGGGCGGCGACGAGGGCGACCTCGGGATCGGCCGAGGGATCCACGAAGACGAAGCCCTTCCCCCCCGTCTCGCCGACGAGACGGGGATAGGCCCGGTAGGACTCGAGATTCGCGGCCACGTTCTTCCAGAGCGAGTTGAAGACCGCCGTCGAGCCCGTGAAATGGAGGCCGGCGAACTCCGGTCGGGCGACGACCGCCCCAGTGACCTCGGCGGCTCTGCCCGGCACGAAGTTCACCACGCCGGGCGGGAGCCCCGCCTCGACGAGGATCTTCATCAAGTACCAATTGGAAAGGATCGAGGACGAGGCCGGTTTCCAGACGACCACGTTGCCCATCATGGCCGGCGCCGTGGCGAGATTGGCCGCGATGGCGGTGAAGTTGAAGGGCGACACGGCGTAGACGAAGCCCTCGAGGGGCCGGTAGGAGAGGCGGTTCCATTCGAGTGGCCCCGAGTCGGGTTGCTCGGCGTAGACGCGCGCCATCAGGCCCGGATTGATGCGGAGGAAGTCCGCGACCTCGCAGGCCGCGTCGATCTCGGCCTGGTGGACGGTCTTGCCCTGGCCGAGCATGGTGGCTGCGACGAGGGTGGCGCGGTACTTCCCCGAGACCAGGGCCGCGGCGCGGAGGAAGACGGCGGCACGCTCCTCCCAAGGGAGGGCGATCCACTCCGAGCGCACCGCGAGGGCGGTCTCGACGGCAAGGGTCGCCTCGGCGGCGCCGGCCTGGTGCCAGACCCCGAGATCCGAGCCGAGGTCGTCGGGGCGGGCGAGGGGGAGGGTGCGGCCCGTTCGCAGCTCCCGCCCGCCGATGACGAGGGGGATGTCGAAGCGTTCGCCCGCGAGTCGCGCAAGTTCGGCCTCGAGGGCCACTCGCTCCGGGCTTCCCGGCGAGTAGGACAGCACCGGCTCGTTCGCCGCCGGCGGTGTCCTCGTGATGAGGTCGTTCATGGTTACTCCTTTCCAAATGCGGGAGGTCGGGGGCTTTCGCCCCTCGGCCCTAGCGGTGAGTCTCCGCCCTGACGGAGCCTTCGCCGCGCGATCCTTCGCCCATGGCCGCGACTGGCGTCGTCGGCTGCAGGTGCTCGGACTCGGGGTAGGTGTCAAAGATACGGAAAATCAGGCTCGGCGACATCGTCGCCTCGCAAGCCTATCGGCTCTTCTTCGGTTAACGCTCCGCTAGACCTACGCGCGCCAGGAGAATCAGGCACGCTTCGGTTAACGCTCCGCTAGACCTACGCGCGCCAGGAGAATCAGGCGCGCTTCGGTTAACGCTCCGCTAGACCTACGCGCGCCAGGAGAATCAGGCGCGCTTCGGTTAACG
>Ga0334722_10002227_pt1 | contig 22281 bp, 24 predicted proteins | sample C3_bottom_MG_FD_207210 | JGI IMG/M metagenome (GOLD analysis project Ga0334722, IMG submission 207210) | Sediment microbial communities from Yellowstone Lake, YNP, Wyoming, USA - C3_bottom | ecosystem: Environmental > Aquatic > Freshwater > Lake > Sediment | place: USA: Wyoming | collected... | reverse complement strand
AAACCCGGGAAAAAACAAAGCGTTGCAGTTAGAATAAAAACCGGCTAGGGTGCTGAACTAACAGCGAAATTGAGCTGTCGGAGGGAAGGTGCTCGACAGGTTTATTGTCCAAAATAATCCGGTTAACTTCACAGACCCTTCTGGATTGTCGACTTTTATGTGTACGAAACCTTTGCATGGATTAGGGTTCTTTTACCCAAAAGGCAGGTGGAATCCAAGTCCGGCATATCACCAATTCTTGTGCGTAAAAGATGGTGTAAATTCACCTGAGTGCGGCGGAATGGACAGAAGTGGAAATCCATTGTGGAGCGATGGCATTCCCAGTAGTGACGCCTGGCCGACGAAGCCAGAAGAAGGGCAGTGTGAGCCGGTTGACCTTCGACAATGCGTTGATGACTGCGTACTTAAAGCCATCCGCTCTCCGACTCGACCGGGGTATGGAATGGGGCCACAGCGCGCCCCCGGTGACTGCCAGGAATGGGCTGACAATGTACAAAGCCAGTGCCAACAGAAATGCGAGGGCAGATAATGCGGCGCTTTCTAACACTATCGTTGGCGTTGAAAGTGAGCTGGCTGCTGCTGTCTGTTAGCGTCCTTTTTTATACGTTATACCTTTACGATGGCACACCAGCGACAAAAGATGCCGAATTGATTCTGCTGTACGGCATGCTAACTCTCTCGTTTCCCGCGAGTCTAATCGTTCCACTTATCTTGGGTGCAATCGGGTATTTGCTGGGGGTGTGGGGCATTACTTTCTCTATTCCATCAAGCTACCTGACGAACGCAGTTGAATGGTTAGTGCTCTTGGGCTTGGGCTATCTGCAATGGTTCGTGATTTTGCCTCGGTTCTGGCACAAGTTTCGTGGGTCGGGATAGCGCAGCGTAACCCGACGTGGTCCCGATATAAAGGCGGTTAAGCATTCCAACTTAACCGCCCTTCCTTTTTGTAGGGGTGGCGGGCGGGAAAAGATAATCCGATAAGTAAAAGCGGCTGGAAGTCGGCGGTAATGGGCTGGCGGAAAGGTTGCTTCAATGTCGCATAAGGCCCGCTTATGTTTGCGCGGCCCCGCCGACCGGGAAAGAGCCGAACAAAACCACCGCCACCCGCCCCGGCACCACCCAACCCACCAGCACAGCCGCTAAACATAGGCGACCTTATGCGCCCGGCAGGGCTTGACGTTGGTTGCACCCTTTATGACAGCCCATAACCGCCGGATGGAAGCCGCCTACCATGAACCCCTTCGAGGGGAGGTAAGCGGAACGAAGTGGAGACTCCGTTGGGGTGATCAAATAAAGCCGGGCTGCGGATGGCGCAGCGGAAGCCCCGCAGGGGCTGAAGCCGCCAGCCGCAGACCCTCCGCATCAACTACCCCTTGTACACGTCACCCCGGAAGCCGATCACCTCGATGTAGACAATCTTAATGGCGTCATCGACGGAATAGATAATGCGGATGTTGCCGACCCGTAGCCGGTAGCTGCCTTGGACGGTTACCGTGTCCGCTTTCTGGTAAAACTTGGCGGCCTTCTTGGAGAATTCTATCTCATACATCGCGGCGAATCGCCTTGAAGCTGACGGTTGCGCCGGTGCGGATGTTTTCCTTGGCCTCCCGGTAATCCTGCATAAAATCGGGATCACTGGTCAGGATTGCAGTCTCGTCTGCACTACTCCGCCGCAAATCTTCCAGAAAAGAAAGCACGGCGTCAAGCTCTTCCGGCGGCATTGTATCGATGGTGCTGTGAATCCTGGTTCTTGTGTCCACGGTGCCCATATCCGACCTCCATTTTTCTAAGCGCGAACCTCATAGGCCTTTTTAGCCTTGGCGTCCCGGAGCAGACTGTCGATGACGTGAACGATGGTCTGCTTGTCTTCCTGGTCAAGTTTTTCAATATCGGTCAAGCGTTGCAGCATGGCCTTGTCTTTGATGTCGGCGACGGCATCCAGATTATCAACGAGGTAATCAAGAGTCACCTTGAAAGAGTCCGCCATCTTCTTGGCAACCTCGACCGACGGGGTCATCTCGTTTCGCTCATACCTGCCGATAATCGGGCCGCTTGTGCCGATCGTCTCCGCCAGATGCTTCTGGCTCCAGCCCCGATCCTTCCTGAGCCTCTGAATCTTATCTCCCATCAGCATAACAGTCACCTAAGAATACCAAATAGTAATGTTTCCAGCATATATCGAGGATTATTAGCCACCAAAAGGTTTTCGTCAACATCGAAAAGCTCTTGACTGTCGGCAATCTATCCGTTTTCAAAAGTACTCATAGGTGACCGAAATATTTTTTCAGCTATTCCAAGAGGCGAAGAGATGACAGAACAAGAACGAATCGACACCATCAGGGGCCGCGTTGATGGCGCACCGTTCATTGATGCCCGAAGGTAATGGGAAATGGGATGGCGTGGTGATCGACAAAGTACTTGGTAAATTCGGCCAGCCCACTGATATTCCAGTGGTTGGCGACTGGAGCGGCACCGGAAGTGATAAGATCGGTGTCTATCGTCAAGGCTACTGGTACCTTGATCTCAACGGAAATGGGGTCTGGGACGGCACCCCGGCGGACCGGCAGTGTAAGCTTGGGCAACCCGCTGATCTTCCGGTGGTAGGGGATTGGGGTGTTGCCGGGGTTGACCAGATTGGTGTCTACCGCCAAGGCTACTGGTACTTGGACCTGAACGGCAACTGCATCTGGGATGGCACACCGACCGACCGGCAGGTGAAATTTGGCCAGCCCGGTGATCTTCCGGTGGTTGGCGATTGGGCTGGGGCCGGGGTTGACCTGCTGGGGCTCTACCGCCAAGGTATCTGGTATCTGGATCTGAACGGCTCCGGAGTTTGGGAAAGCGGCTCCGATAAACAGATGGGTCCGTTCGGTCAGCCCGGTGATGTTCCAGTGGTAGGTAATTGGTAGTCGTCTGATGATGTTGTGTTGACCGGGCGAGACCAACGTGCCGATATGGCGGTGGTGTCGCCCGGTTTTTGCTAGGCTGCATAGTGCTTCCCATCGATTGGCTATTTCCTGTCTTTTCCCAACAGTAAGGCGTTGACCTGCCTTATTCTCTCGTCCGCCAGGAGTTCCTGGAGCCTCATCGGTGATGGTGGTCCGGTATGTTTTGTGGGCCAATTCTTCACGGTAATTCACTAATTCCACCATTCCACCGTACCCTCTCTGGGATAAATGATTCGCCAAGGTCTCGAGATGTTGTTATTATTCCTAGCTGATTTGGTTCCTGCCCCGAAATTCGATTCCTTCCCGATTCGGTCTGTCATCCCCGGATCTGTTCGAGGTTAGCAATGAATGAACTGATATATTTTGGCGAACGAACACGGCTGGGTGAGATCCTGGTCGCCGGCGAGAAGGTTGACCAGAAACAGTTGGACCGCGCCCTCTCGCATCAGGCCTCGGTGGATAGTCCCATCGGCGAAATACTCGTTACCTTGGGCCATATCGGCGAGGATGATCTGATGGAGGCCCTGGGCGAGCAGTTGGGGTTGGCGGTCTACCTGCCCGAGGCCAGTGACGCATTCATCGACGTGGAACTTGCCGCCCATTTCCATCGCGCCCATCCCTTCGCCCTGGTGCGTCGTGAGGGGTTTGCCGAGGCGATTCTCCTGCTCTCCAATCCCCTGGACGGTGATCTTTTAGCGGCGGTGCCGACGACGTTCCCCGGTGGATTTACCATCCAGCTCCTGGCCGAATCGACCCTGCGTTCCATCCTCAATGAACACTACAATCTGGACCGCCAGGAGGGTGCAGTTGACGGGCTCTGGGTTGACGATGCCGATGTCGATCGCCTGAAAGACATGGCCTCAGAGGCGCCGGTCATCAAGTTCGTCAACGGACTGATCGACATGGCGGTGACCCGCCGGGCCAGTGATATCCACCTGGAACCCCAGTCCGACGGACTTCTGGTGCGCTTTCGGGTGGACGGGATTTTACAGGACTACGAGCATCCGCCCCAGGCCATGAAGGCGGCGATCATCTCGCGGATCAAGCTGATGGCCGCCCTGGATATTGCCGAACGGCGCATGCCCCAGGATGGTAAGATCGGCATGCGGATTTCCGGCAAGGAGATTGATCTGCGGGTTTCCACCCTGCCCACCGTGTATGGAGAAGGGGTGGTCATCCGGATCCTGGAGAAGGGGTCGATCATCCTCGACCTGGCCAAGCTCGGCATGCAGCCGGATACCGAGGCCAGTTTCCGCCAGTTACTCAAGGCCCAGGACGGGATCATTCTGGTCACCGGCCCTACCGGTAGCGGCAAAACCACCACCCTTTACTGCGCCCTGAACCAGGTCAGCAATGAAACGAATAAGATCATCACCATCGAGGATCCGGTGGAGTACCAGCTCAAAGGGATCAACCAGATCCAGGTGCGTCCCGAAATCAACCTGACCTTTGCCATGGGTTTGCGCTCCATCGTCCGCCAGGACCCGGACGTTATCATGATCGGTGAGATCCGCGATCTGGAGACGGCCGAGATTGCGGTCCAGTCGTCACTGACCGGCCACCTGGTCTTCTCGACCCTGCATACCAACGATGCGATCTCGGCGGTGGTGCGGATGGTCGATCTGGGCATCGAACGCTTTCTCCTGGTCTCGTCCCTGCGGGCGGTCATGGCCCAGCGGTTGGTGCGGCGGATCTGCAACGGTTGCAAAGAAAAGAAAGGGCTGGCCTCGGAGGCTCTGGGGGTGGTGCCGCCCGGCGGCGACTTCCAGCTTTACGAGGGGCGCGGTTGCCCGCTCTGCGGCAAGAGCGGTTATTTGGGGCGCTTGGGGCTCTACGAATTCTTGGTTATTGATGAAGCCCTGGCCCGGGCCATCTCCCGGGGCGGTGACCTGCCTGATCTTCGGAAGATCGCCGTCTCCTCGGGCTTCACGACCATGTATGACGACGGCATGGCCAAGGCCCGGCAAGGTCAAACCTCGCTGGCCGAGGTGATCCGGGTCTGTGGGCGTTGACGCCATGGCCCTGTTCAGTTACATCGCCCAGGACGCGAGCAACAACATCAAGCGTGGCACCCTGGAAGGGGCAACCCGCCAGACTGTGGCCGCGCAACTGATGCAAACCGGCCTGCGGCCCCTGGAGATTCATAAGGCCCTGGAGCGGCGGGGGGGGGCGCTGTTCAAGTCATTGAAACGGGACCGGGTGGGCCGCGCCGATGTTGATTATTTCACCAAGCAGGTGGCCTTGTTGCTGAGCGCGGGGCTTTCTCTGGATGCGGCCCTGCGGACCATCAAGCAGCACAGTCATAAGGGGGCTTTCAGTGAATTCGTTGGCGACATCGAGCGGCGGATCAAGGAGGGCAAATCCTTCTCCGAGTCCCTGGCCGAGCATCCCCAGCATTTCTCGCCCATGTATGTCAACATCGTCAAGGCTGGCGAGGAGGGTGGCATCCTCCCGGCCATGCTGGCGAGGATTTCCGAGTATCAGGCCAGTTTCAATGAGTTGAAGCAGTTCATCATCTCCGCCTCCATCTATCCGGCCTTTCTCCTCCTGGTGGGGTTGGTGGCGGTGATCATCCTGGTGGTTGCCATCCTGCCGCGCTTCGAGCTGCTCTTTGCCGGCATGGGCCACGCCCTGCCTTTTCACGTCCAGATCATGATCAGCGGCGCCCGGGTAATCAGCAGCCATTTGTTGCTGGTGGTGGCAATACTGGTGGCCGTTCCACTTGGCGTCCTCCGGTATCTGAAGAGCGAGGTGGGCCGCGAGACTGTCGATCGGCTGGCCATCCGGTTGCCGCTGGTTTCCGGTTTCGTTCGCGATTTGGAAACCACCCGGATATTCCGCACCCTGGAGGTCTTGGTCAATAATGGCGTCCATCTGGTCATTGCCCTGCGGATCAGTAGCGGGGTGGCAGGGAACCGGGAATTTCAGCGGCTATTGCAGCATGCCACCTCGGCCCTCAAAGAGGGGCAGCGGGTAGGGCCTAAACTGAAGGGTTCCAACCTATTGCCGGACATGGCGGGGGATCTGCTCTCCATCGGTGAGGAGTCGGGTCGGGTCGGTCAGGTGTGCGGCCAGATCGCCGACCACTACGAGGAAGGGCTGCGGCTTAAGACTAAACGATTGATTGCCCTCATCGAACCGCTTTTCATCCTGACCATTGCCCTGGTGGCGGGGTATGTGGTTATCTCCATGCTTTCCGTAATCCTGAGTATTAACGATATCGCCGGATGAACCGGATCACGCGCATTTGTCTGAGTCGGCAGGGCTTCTCATTGTTTGAGATGCTTATGGTCATGGTCTTGCTGGGGGTGATGGTGAGCATGGCCGGACTGGCCATGGGGCCCCTGCTGGATAAGGTCAAATTCCGTCGGCAGACCGAAAAATATACCTCCCTTTTACGATATGCCAGATTGCTGGCAATCACCAGCGGTAAGCCGACCAGTTTGGCCCTGGGCGGCGAGGGAGAGGATTGTGCCTTCCTGATCTCCGGGGCAGTGGAGGAAACGAAGGCCTGTGAACTTGACGACCACGATGTCCTGGTCATGGACCCGGGGGTGCTGACCTTTTTTCCGGAGGGCACCGCCACCCCAGGGGTGTTGACTTTCAGCCGGTTGGAGCGAAAGGCGACAATCCGCCTGGATTTGCTCACCGGTCGACCGGAGCAGGAGTAAGACAGGCCATGGGAGGTGTATGGACATATCCGGAGCTTACCCGTCGTCGCGGCAGGGGGGCTGCGTTTGCCCGGCATGCGGGCCAGCGGGGCATAACCCTGCTGGAGTTGCTGGTCGCTATGCTCATCATGGCCCTGATTGCGACCATGCTTTATTCGGTGCTCAATGTTGGCATTAATTTTTCCCGCAAGGGTGAGGCGCGGGCCCGGCAGTCAAGCCGGGACCGCGCCCTGCTCGGGCTTTTGCATCGCCAGATCCAGGGGGTCTGGTATGACCGGATCCAGAAAAAGGTGCTGATCACCAGCACCGGGGCAGAACTGAAATTGGTGACCACGGCCCCCTTGTTTTACCGGGATGCGGGGATGGTGATGGCCATGTACCTGTATGAACCCAAAAGTGACACCCTCTATTATACGGAGAAAAAGGATTATTATAATTCTTCCTATTATCAGGATAGTTTTAAGCTTGACCCCAAGGAGATGGAGGTTTTGCTAAAAGGGGTCGGCTGGTTGCGGCTGGATTACCTGAAAGAAAAGGGTTGGGTTAACGTGGCGTATCGTAGCAAGGTTTATGATTTGCCGGTCCGGTGCTGGACCTCGGAGGGCGGCTGATGGACCGGAAGATTCGGGGGCAAGGGCCAGCTACGGCGGGTTTTACCCTTCTGGAGATCCTGGTGGCGGTGGCGATCCTGGGTCTGGCCTATGTGGTGGTTCTGCAGAACTTTTCTCAATCATTACGCAATCTGGAAAGGGTGGAGCAGGGTTGGGCGCGTGACTTTGCCGCCATTCTGGTGCGGGAGATGGATTTTATGGCCGTCTCGACCAATAAGACTGATGTCGAGCCACAGGTGGGGCCGGTGTATGTCAAGGGGGTGAAATTTCAACTGGTGGTGGTGAAGGGTCCCGAGCCTGCCGGGTTGACCACTGTGGTGCTGGAGAAGAATCAATGATTGCTCCGGGACGCTTGCCCGTCGACCGGCGCGGTTTTGCTCTGCTGGTGGTGATCATTGTATTGCTCTTGGTCAGCTTGCTGGCCTCGCAATTGATCATGGCGGTCAGGACCGAACTGCGGACGGCGGCCAATGGCCGGGAGTTTGCCGGAGGTCGGTTGTTGGCGGAGGGCGGGGTGAATATCGCCCTCTTTCGCCTCCTGGATAACCCGGAGGAGGATAAGGAGCCGCCGCCTGAGTTTGGCGGGCCGGGGTTTTTGCTGGGGCAGAAATACGAAACAGTTTTGCCGGCGGGGAAAATCGAGTACTATGCGGTGGATGAATCCGGCAAGATCAATCTCAATGCCGGGGCTGTCGGGTTGTTGAGCATGTTCCTTGAATATCATGGGTTGAAACCCGAAGAGATTGCAGTAGTGCAGGATTCCCTGCAGGACTGGCGGGACAGTGATAACCTGACGCGCTTGAACGGGGCCGAACAAGAGTATTATCAAAATCTGGTGCCGCCTTATTCACCCAGGAACGGCGCCATCGAGGATCCCGGTGAGTTCTTTCTCCTCAAGGGCACCGAAACCTTGCGGGGCCGATTTGACCCGTATGAGGTGTTCACGGTCTATAATCCCGCAAATACCGGAAATCGCCTAAATTTCGATTCCTTGCCTATGCCCATCGTGGAGTTTCTTCTTCAAGGGGATCCTGACAAGATTGAACAGTATAAACAAATCAAAGCCGATAACGTGAAAATAACCGCCCTCCAGGGTCAGGCATTGTTAGGTGAAGGCAGGTTTGCTTTGTTGCGGAACTATATCGGGTTTGGTATTATTCCCGGCCCGTTATACTCCATCGTTGCACGTGGCTGGGCTGGTGGAAGTTCTGCCGCCACAGCGGCGGATGGCGATCCAGTCGCAAATAAGCCGGGGGCAATGGTCAGGGTATTGGTGAAGTTGAACTCCGGCAAAGACGGTTTTAATTATCTCTCGTGGAGAGAAGGTAAGCTATGAAGGGTGGTCTGGAGTTACTCATTCTGGCTGACGGCTTTGTGTGCAGCTATGCCCGGGGGCGGATCCGGGAAGAGTTGCGCGGCGAGGCCTTGGATGTCGGCCAAGAGGTTAACGCCTTCTGTGAGCGGCATGGTATTGGGCGGCCGAGTATCGACCTTTACGTCAGTGAGGACCTGGTTTACGGTCTGTCTCTCGAATTGCCGCTGCGTACCCCAGATCTCAAGGCGGCGATCAGCTTGCAGCTTGGCTTGCTCCTGCCGTTCCCGGAAGAAGAGGCGTTAAGCGCCTACAAAGTGATCAGAAAGCCGGATTGCTACCTGGTTACGGTCTTTGCCGTCAGGGATCGGGTGGCCGCTACCGTGGTAGAGGAGTTGGTGGAAGACGGCTTCACCGTCAGAGGGCTTTACCCGGAAAATCAACGTTATGTGACTGCCCTGACGCGGCGGCAACAATGGGCGTTGGTCATGCCGGGCAGACAGACCAAGGTGTTAATCTTTGACGGGGCCGTTTTGCAGACCCGATTGCTGATTATGGGTGATCACATCACCCATGAAAAGTTGAGCGAGCTTTGCGGTACCGGGCTGATCCTCCACACCGACCCCCCGGACGGCAGTGCCTTTACTCCGGCCAAGCCGATGCTGGAGCTGGCGCCGCTGCTCCGCGATTATAATATGTTGCCCGTTTCTTACCGGCGGCCCGACTATCTTAAGATGGTCTTGGTGATCATGGTGGTCCTGAATTTGGTGGCCTTGGGTGGGGCTGTCTGGATACGTTTCGAAAACCTGCAGGCGCAGATCCAGCACACCGAGGGTGAGATTGCCTCCCTGCAGCCACAGGTCGCCGAGGTCGACATGATCAAGGCCAAGAGCAAGAAGACCGCGCTGTTTGTCGCCACCCTCACCAAAATCGGCAAGAACCCGGACTTGATCGCTGTGGTCTCAGGGCTGACTGGCGGACTTCCCGATGATGCTTACCTTGACCAGTTCAAGTATGACATCAAGGACCGGCTGGTGACTATTAACGGCTATGCCAACGATCTTAACGCCCTGACCGGAACCTTGGATAGGCTGGCCCTGGGGCAGGTGCGGCTCAAGTCTACCAGCCGACGCAAGGACCGCGCCTATTTTCAACTGGAGATTGCCCTGCATGAATAGCATCTCCAGAATAATGAATCGTAGCGGTGGCCGCGGCCTGCTTCTGGGAGTGGTTGGGCTGTTGGTACTCGTCAAACTTGGGTTCTGGCTTCAGGAGGCCTATCAGGCCAGCCAGGCCGAGCTGGAGAGCCGGAAGGCCGCACTGCTCAGAACCCAGAAATTGACCGCCAAAATTCCCGAGTTACGTGGCCAATTGCAGCACCTGGAGGGCGAAAAGGAAAGACTGGGGAAATATCTGTTTGCCGGGGCCAACGAGGAAAATATTATTTCGGCCATGCAATTGGATTTACAGGCCCTGGTAGCCACCGCCGGCCTCGAGGTGGAGACCATCCGGCCCCTCAAACAGAGAAATGCCCAGGAGTCCGGTGGCGAATCGGTCCTGGGGGAGGTGGCAATTAAGGCCAGCCTCAATGGAACCTTGGCGGGATACCAGACACTTCTGGCAGAATTGTACCGTTCACCGAAAATATACAAGATTGAGTCCGTAACCCTTTCACCATTTAAAAAAGCTGAGCTGAAGATATTAATCGACTTGCGGGGATATTTTATGCTCGCCGCACCGGATGTTGCCGTTGTTCCTGGGGGTGGCGGGGCAGCCAAACCGGCTAAGGAAACCGGCACCTGATGGTAAGAACATTAATTATAATAAGCCTACTGGCCAGCCTGTTTTATATCGTGCAGCATTGGCAGCCTGCGCCTGAACCGGCGGGCAAGGTGATTGCGGCAAACCAGGCGACAAAGCCCGCCGAGGAAGCCAAGGTCGAGACGCCAAACGGGTTTAATCCGGTGGTGCCGGAGGCCCTGCCTGATGTCGAGAAGGGCTATATTTTCGCCGAAAAAAGAAAGATTGAAAAGGAACCACCGCCGGGTGCGGTCAAGCCGGAGGTGGTGGAGCCGGGCCCGGAGGTTCTGGACTCGGTTAATTATGTCGGTTCCTTAATAATCGGGGACACGCGCCGGGCCTTGGTGACTTACCAGGAACCAGCCAAGGATCCAGGTGGACCAGGTGGCCCCGGTGTGCCCGGCGGCCGCCGCCCCGCTCCCATCGGTCGGCGCCCCCCCCCTCCGGATGCAGCGTCCCAGGGGGCCTCGCAGAATAAGCAGCTTGTGCAGGGAGACCGGTTGCTGGGGTATCAGGTCGGGCTTATCGAGCCCAGCCGGATAGTTTTCGAAAAAGGCGAGCAAAAGGTCGAAAAATTTCTTTATGACCGTAAGAAAAAACGTATGGAAGCAGTGATCAGCCGTCCCGAAAACTCTCCGGCGGCCGCTCCCGGTGGGGTGCAGCCTGATGGGAGTGTCACAATCGATGTAACCGCCGCGGCAGCGGTGTCACCCGATGGCGCCCAGCGGCCAGGGGGCGGGGCTGTTGTTACACCCCTCACTGGGGCAGGGGCCGCTGGGCAAGCAGCGGTTCAATCCGGGCGGATGCTCAGACGATCGCAACGGCTTTTGGGGGCCGATCCATCGATCAGTGTACCAACGATGCCGGTACCCGGCAGACCAATTCCCAAAAATTAACGTGGCTCAGGAAGGTGTTTCATGCGAGTTGACCGTAGCCGAAATATAGTAATTCTCCTGGTTTCTTTGCTTCTGGCGGGGTGTTCTTCGCTCGAGAGGGGGCATGACACCACCCTTGATCTTGCTGGGATTAGTAAAACCATTGCCAAGGCCCCGGCCCAGGATTGTGCCATTGACAAAGGGCAGGACGTCAGCCCGGCCGACGAGGATAAAAAGGTCGGTACGGTCAAGGACCTTAGCGCCAATGTCACAGGTGGCAACCCCTACCTCAGGAAATTGCCCGAGGTGGTCAACAACCCAGATCAGGACAAGCCACTCGCCGGGGAAGGAGTGCTGTTGAACTTCGATAATGCCGACATTTACGAGGTCGTGCAGGTCATCTCCGAGATCCTTAATCTCAGTTTTATCATCGACCCCCAGGTCAAGGGGGTGGTGAATATCCGCTCGGGCCGCAAGATCCCCATGGCGCAGCTCTTTCCGGTCTTCAAAAAACTGCTCAATATCAATGGCCTGGATATCCGCAGCGAGGGAAGCTATAACTACGTGTACAAGGTCGCCCAGCCCGGTGCCCAGGAGGTCTATGGGCCGGATCAGGCGGGCAATCTCTCTGATTCCTCCCGGCAGGTTATCCAGATCATTCCGGTCATGAATCTGCAGGCCGCCGAGGCCAAGAAGCTCCTCGATCCCTATAAGTCAGAACAGGGGGCCATCGATGTGCTCGACAATCCCAATACCCTTTTTATCCGGGATTATGAGAGCAAGGTCGTGGACATGATGATGATCCTGGCTAAGGTCGATGTCTCGCCGCTGGCCAGTTTCAAGGTGCGGATGGTGCGGGTGGAGAAGGCGCCGCTCTTCAATCTCCGCGACGAACTTACCCAGGTCATGAATGCCCTCAAGGTAAATAAGCAGGGCTTCGAGGGGGTCACGATCATGGCCTTGGAGCGGGTCAATTCGCTCCTGCTGGTCAGCAGCAATCAGGATCTTCTCGAAAGCGCCATGCGTTGGATCTCCGAGCTGGACGTGGTTCCCAGCGCGGGCCGGGACAATATCTATATCTACAATGTCCGCAACTCGGTGGCCTCGGAGTTGTCTGGCCTGGTCAGCGACCTGATCAAGGACCAACCGAGCCCAGGAGGGACGTCACCCGCGTCGGCGACGAAAACTCCAGCTCCGGCCGCCCCGGCCGCCCCTGTTCCTGGTAAGCCAACCCCGGCGGCCACCCCGGTGGCCGCCCCAGCCCCGGTGGTCAGAAAGACCGGCAAGAGCCCCGGTCCTGAGGGTGAGGCCGGTGGCCCAGGATTGCGTTTTGCCGGTGAACCGACGCTTATTGCCGACGACAGCCGCAACATCATTCTGATCCGTGCCCTGCCCGCCGACTATCTGCGATTGCAAAAGCTCCTGGAGCGGCTCGACAATATGCCCCGCCAGGTCCTGATCGAGGTAATGGTGGCCGAGGTGACCCTTTCCGATGCCTGGGATATGGGGATTGAATGGGCGCTGCATAAAAATGGTTCGATCAACGGGAATTCATATACCAATTATTTGACCAACAAGCCAACAACCACTGACAACATCCCTCTGGGCACGGTAACCGCCCCGCTGAATAGTCTGGTTAACACCGGTGTAGGTGTCACCTACAGCGTACTCAATTCGGCCGGAGAGGTGGCCGGGGTGCTTAACGCCATTGCAAGCAACAACAACGTCTCGATTCTCTCCTCACCCCAAGTCATGGTGCTTAACAATGAGACTGCCACGGTCAACGTTGGCGAGTCGGTGCCGATTGTCACCAACCAGACTGGTGATATCGCCAACGCCACCAACCTTAATCAGACCATCCAATACAAGGATACCGGGGTCATTCTCAAGGTTACCCCAAAGATCAACTATGACGGGATAATTATTCTCAACATCGACCAGCAGGTCAGCTCGGCAGCCTCTGGCAACCAGAAGGGTGAGAATTCCCCACGGATCTCTAACCGGCAATTAACCACTAAGCTGGCAGTGCGGGACGGGCAAACGGTCTTCATGGGTGGCTTGATCTCCAACAACGTCAGCTATTCGGACAGTGGCATTCCATTGCTTAAGGATCTCCCATTGCTGGGCTGGGCTTTCAAGTATCAGTCGGAAGAGAAGAAAAAGACCGAGCTTCTGGTGATGATTACTCCTTTTGTCATTGAGTCAGAGAATGTTTTGGACCAGTACGTCAAGAACTTCAACGAGAAGATGGACGGATTCCGCAAACGCTTGAATTCTGGGGTGAAGTAAACCTCATGCGCCAGTTGCTGATCGATGACTTATCACCCCAGGAACGCGACAACCTGGAGCATTACCTGAAACGCATTCTGGGGCCGGGGTTGATCGAGGGGATGTTTTGGCTGGCCCTGCCCGACGACCTGCTGGGCGAGGCCCAGCGCGGCCACGAAAAATGTGGTCCCTTCCACTTCGGCATTGAGTTGAGCAAGGACAAACTCTCTTTTGAACTCCTGATTCGCAGCCAGTCCAACCTGCACTGTTCCTGCACTTCCTACGCCACCAGGGCGCAACGCGATTTCCTCTTCCGTTTTGTCGATACCATGCTTGCCGAGGAACTCATCCGCGCCTGAAGGCTCCGCCTCGCTTGGTATGTACCTTTGCTACTTGGCCCCGGCCCACAGCGCTTGTGGTGCCGGGTTTTTTGTGGCGCCAAGGGTTGGTTTTAGTGGCGCTCGACTCAGTAAATTTTGTTGATGCTGCGGGGCGGCTCAGGTAGTCTCAGGCTGAAAGTGGTTTCCCCAACGGGGACCGGTTACGAGCTGGCAAAGGCAGGGGCAAGGACATGTTTTATATCGATGTTTTTAAGGCCTTGGAGCAGCACCAGGTCCGTTATCTGTTGGTCGGAGTCCTGGCCGTAAATCTGTGCGGCATCCCCAGAACGACCATGGACATTGATTTGGTTGTCGCCCTGGATGCCGCCAATTTGCAGGAGTTTGTTGCCGCCGTTTCCAGCTTGGCTATGCAACCGGTCCTACCCTTGCCACTGACCGGTCGTCTTGATCAGGCCCGCCAATTCACTTTGCTGGCCCGTACTCCCGAAACCGCCCGACGCCAGGAAAGGCTGCGGCGGGGCGAGGGTATTGTCGAGTGAGAATGTTCACCTTTCTGCACGCCGCCGATATCCATCTCGACAGCCCGTTAAAGGGGCTCGAAGCTTACCCGGATGCCCCGGTGGAGCAAATTCGCGGGGCGGCGCGGCGGGCCTTTGATAACCTCATCGATTTGGCGATTGCTGAAGAGGTGGCCTTTGTCCTCCTGGCCGGGGACCTCTTTGACGGGGATTGGAAGGACTACAATACCGGGCTCTACTTTGTCAATCGCCTGGGGCGGTTGCGCTCGGTCGGTATCCCGGTTTTTCTCGTCTCCGGCAACCATGACGCCGCCAGCCAGATCACCCGCGCCCTGCATCTCCCCGATAACGTCACCCTGTTTTCCCACAAGAAGGTTGAATCCCGGACCCTGGAGCATCTTGGGGTTGCTGTCCATGGCCAGAGTTTTTCCTCCCGTTCGGTCAGTGATGATTTGGCCCGCAATTATCCCCAGGGCGACCCGGGGCTGTTCAACATCGGCCTGCTCCACACCAGCCTGAATGGTCGGCCGGGGCACGAGCCCTATGCCCCATGCACCCTCGATGGTCTACGCTCTAAAGGCTACCAGTACTGGGCACTTGGTCATATCCATCAGCGCGAGGAGATTGCCCGAGAGCCATGGGTGGTTTTCCCTGGTAATATCCAGGGTCGACATGTCCGTGAAACCGGCGCCAAGGGTTGTACTCTGGTGACGGTGGATGGCGGGCTGGTGGCCCGGGTTGAGGCAAGGGAGCTGGATGTGTTACGCTGGGCAGACTGTCGCATTGATCTGGGACGCTGTGACCGGATCGAAGGACTGCTGGAAATGGTCCGGGGGGTGTTTGCGGACGAGCGGGACCGGGGCGCGGGTCGGCCATTGGCCGTCCGCCTCACCTTGACTGGCATGACCGCGCTGCATGGCCGTCTGCACGAAAACTCCGCCCGCTGGCAGGAGGAATTCCGTGGGATAGCTGCTGGACAAGGTGATATTTGGCTTGAGAAGATCTTGTTCAACACCAGTGATGTATCGTCCCCTGAACTGGATGTCGCCGATGATTCTCCGCTCGCTTTTTTGCAAAAGGCGGTTGAAGGCCTACCGTTCGGCGCCACCCCCATCCTTGAAGTTATTCCTGAATTTGAGCAGCTACGCAGTAAATTGCCGCCAGAGCTCCTCAGTGAGGGAGACCCCTTTTCTCCTGTGGGAGAGGCCATGGCGACATTGACTGAAGACATTAAAGCACTCCTGTGGGCCAAGCTCCATCCGGGAGGCCGCCATGAAGATTAAGCGGCTGGAGTTGCGGGCGTTTGGGCCCTTTTCTGAGCGGGTCCTTGATTTTTCTTCGGAGCGGCCAGGTCTGCATGTGGTCTACGGGCCGAATGAGGCGGGCAAGAGCAGCTCCTTGCGGGCATTGCAAGCCCTGTTGTTCGGCTTTGAGAAAACCGGCGATAATTTCCTGCACCCCTACGAACAATTCTTGGTAGGTGGCCGTCTCCAAGCTGGCGATGGCCGGGAATTGACCTTCTTCCGTCGCAAAAAAAACAAAAACAGCCTTTTTGACCAGCAGGATCAGCCGCTCGATCCAGCGGCGTTGACCCCTTTTCTGCTTGGTCTGGAAAAGAGCACCTTTGCCACCCTGTATGGCATTGATCATGAGGGATTGGTCAAGGGTGGGCAAAGTATTCTGGATCAGCAAGGTGAGGTGGGGCAAGCCCTGTTCGCCGCTGGCACCGGCGTGGCTTCGCTTAAGGCCATTGTCGATGATCTGGAGCTGGAAAGCGACATCCTTTTCCGACCGCGGGGATCGAGCCAGGATATTGCCCTGGAACTGGCTCGTTATAAAGAGCTCCAGACCCAGATTAAACAGCTCACCCTCTCCAGCCGTGACTGGCAAGAACACCAGCAGGCCCTCGATGAGGCCGCAAAACAACTGGCTGAAGCCCATGTTCAGCGTGATCGTCTAAACCGCGAGAAGCATCGGCTTGAACGACTGAAGCGGGCCTTCCCCTACCTTGGGCAACGCCGGACCCTGTTGGCAAAACAGGCTGAGTTGGGCGAGGTTGTCATACTGCCGTGCGACTTTGCTGAGCAAAGGCGTGAATTGGAACAAAAGGCAAGAGAGATCCGAAACCGTCGCGATGCGGTAGTTAGCCGGTTGCATGACCTGGAAGAAAAAAACCGCGGCATCTCGGTTAACCAAGGGGTGCTTGACCATGCCGAGGCGATAGAAGAGTTGCATCAAGGGTTAGGCCAGTACCGAAAAGGTAAGGCCGATAGCCCGGAACGCGAGGGACAGCGCGTCGCCTGCCGCAGCGAGGCGGCAAATCTTTTGCGGCAGATCCGGCCAAAGGGAGGGCTTGAAGAGATCGAGATTCTTCGCCCAAGCCTGGCGAAACGGAAGACCATCCAAGTTCTGGGGGCCAGACAGGAGGCCATCACGCAGGCGGTGCGTCAAGCGCGCCGACAGGTCCTTGTTACGGCCAAAGAATTGGAGAATACTGGAAATGTCCTGCGTGAACTAACCACAGTCGCCGAGGTTGGCAGACTTGCCCGGGCAGTTGCGGCGGGACAGCAGGCGGGGGATTTGGACCGGGAAATCACGGTCAAAGAGACGAGTTTGGCGGCTGCGCATGGGGAGAGTCTGATGCTGCTGCATCGCCTGGGGCTCTGGCCGGGTTCCCCGGAGCAGGTGGCGGAATTGGCTCTACCTTTGTCGGAAACGGTACAGCGCTTCGCAGAAGAGTTTCAGGTTATCTCCGAGCAACAAAGGCAGTTGCAGGCTGAGCGAGGGCAGCTACTCGGCGAACTTTCCCTGTTGGGCGAACAGCTTCAGGTATTGGAATTTGTTGCCGAGGTTCCCACGGAAGAAGAATTAGGACTATGTCGGCGTCGCCGCGACCAGGGCTGGCAACTTTTACGCCGACAGTGGCTCTTGGAGGAAGATGTTGCAACTGAGAGCCTGGTATACGACTCCGAGCGGCCGTTGCCGGAGGCCTACGAGAGACTGGTAGGGGTTGCCGATCAGACTGCCGATCGCCTCTACCGGGAAGCGGACCGGGTGCAAAAACACGCGGCCCTGAAGGCCAGGGGGGCGGGGATCGAAAGGCGTTTGAACGAGTTATCCGGAAAAGAGGTACGGGTCGAGGCAGACTGGGCCGAAAGCTGCCGGAGGTGGAGGGAGTTGTGGACGCCCTGCGGCATTGATCCCTTGCCGCCCCGGGAGATGTATGTCTGGCTAAGCGGTTTTGATAAGGTGCGGTTCCATGTCCTGGAAGCCGCCAAGGTTGCCGGGGAGCTATCTGAACAAGAAGTGCGGCGCCGGGGATTGCGGGACATCCTGCTGGTAGAATTGGCCGCGTGTGGCGGGAGCCAGAACTTTCCGGGCGAAGAGTTGTCGCTGCTGCTGCATTTTGCCGAAGCGTTGGTTCAGCGGGTGCAAGGTGAAGTTGCACGCCGGGAACGGCTGGAAGATAAACGCCGCGATCTTGTGAAGGCCATGGAAATTGCCGGTAGGGACCAGGACGCCGCCGAAGAAGAGCTGCGGCAATGGCAGGAGCGGTGGGAGGAGGCCGTTGCCCCGCTTGGCCTTGGCGGGCAAACCCTGCCGGCGGAAGCCCTGGATTTCCTTGATACCCTGCAGAGGTGCTTCGACAAAGTGCAGGAGGCCGATGATTTTCGCAAGCGTATTGAAGGAATCGGCCGGGATGCCAGAGAATTCGAGGAGAAAATTCTTCTTCTGGCACAACGGATAGCCCCGGAACTGGCCGGCCTTGAGGCAGCTCAGGTGGTTTCCCAACTTTTTGGCCGTCTTGCCCGAGCTAGCCAAGAGCAGGCGCTCTTGCACCAGAATGCGGTCGAGATCGAGGGCCTGGCAATGAGTTGTTTTGAATTCGGCATTGAACTGGCCGACTGTGAAGAACAGCTAGCTGTCCTGCATCGGTTGGCCCGTTGCACGAAGGCGGAACGGCTCAACGAGGTGGAGCGGCGTTCCAGTGAATACCTTAAATTAAAGGACAAACTGGCTGAGGTTGAGGCGAATTTGGTAAGGATCGCTGAGGGTGTTGCTCTTGCCGATCTCGAGACTCAAGCGTATGGCCTCGATCCTGACGAGCTCCCGTTTAGAATAGAGGCCATAATCACCGAACTTGAGGGCAGGGTCGACCCTGAAATCCGGCATTTGTCTGAAACTATCGGCCGGGAAAAAAACGAACTTGCCCGGATGGATGGCAGTGGTAAAGCGGCGGAGTTGGCTGAAAATGCGCAACAAATCCTGGCGAGGATGAGGCGCTTGAGCGAACGCTATATCCGGATCAAACTTGCCACCCGGTTTCTGAGGGAAGAGATCGAGCGTTATCGGGCTGAAAACCAGGATCCGGTCTTGACCATCGCCTCCCGGTATTTCCGTGACTTGACCCTGGGCTCTCTTGTCGGCCTCCGGACCGACAGTGACGAACAAGGATTGCCGGTCCTGGTCGGCGTGCGCCGCAATGGCGACTGGTTACAGGTGGGCGGGATGAGTTCCGGAACCCGTGATCAACTCTACCTCTCCTTGCGTCTAGCTACCATCGAATGGCGTCTCCAATCCAGCGAGCCTATGCCCTTTATCGTCGATGATATCCTGATAAATTTCGATGATCAGCGCACCCAGGCGACCATCAAGGCTTTGGCAGATCTGGCGGAAAAGACCCAGGTGATTCTTTTCACTCATCATGGACAAGTATTCGAGTCTGTGCAGGCGTTGCAGGGCAGATATAGTGTGTTTGCGCATCAACTGTGATTGGTGCGGTCATCTAGTTGGCCTATTTTGCGAGAACGACAAAATTGCCCGGTTAGCAATTACTGATTGACCGCGGTTGGATATCCTGTCCATAATTTGGCAGGTACACAATTGCGGCCCTTCCCGTTTGATGTAGTTTGGCTGGTGAGTGGGGTCATCTTCAGTTTGGTTGCCTGGGGATTATTATTAGGCCCCCACTGCCGAGGGCTGCGGGTGTCTTTCTTTTGTTGGATCTGCATTCTAGGTGGTCAAAATTTACGTCATTGAGGCATCATGACCAGAGATGAGGTTCTTACCCATGTATTGAAGTCGCATTCGCTCCCGACTTTGTCAAATGTGGCTTCAAAACTGATCGAGATTACTGGCCGCCCCGATACCGATATCAACGATATCACCCAGTTGATCATCCAGGATGTCTCCCTCTCGGCCAAGGTCTTGAAAGTTGTCAATTCAGCCTTCTATAATTTCCCCAACGAGGTTGGCACTATCCATCAGGCCGTGGCGATTCTCGGTACCAATGCGGTGCGCAGTCTGGTCCTTTCCTTTTCCTTCCTCAGGATGGAAAAGGGGCGGCGTGACGGTGGGTTTAATTACCAGCTATTCTGGGAACAATCTCTGGCCACGGCGGTAGCGGCCAAAATGATTGCCGGTTTGGTAAAGGTGGGGGCTGACCCTGAGGAAATCTTCACCGCCGGGCTGTTACAAAATATCGGCATACTGATTCTTGCCCAGGCGTATCCCCAAACCTATGATGAAATCCTTGCCGCAGCCGATAAAAGCCAAATTGCGCCCAGCCTGATCGAACTGGAAGAGTCCAGGATCGGCGCCAGTCATGCCTTTATCGGCAATGCTGCAACGCATCACTGGCATTTCCCGACGACCCTGTCTGAACCGATTCTTTATCATCATAGTCCAGAGGCGTTTGCCGATAAAAATCTCGAAATGGCCAAGGTCATCCGGATATCGTATCTGGCTGGTTTGGTGACCGGTATTCTCTATTCCTCCCGGCCGCTCGATTATGCCGACCTCTTTCGCCGCCATGCCCAGAAGATGCTCGGGCTTACCGGAGCAGATGTCGACCGGGTTTTGGAAAACGTCAACCGCGAGGTGGCCCAGGCTGCTGAGTATTTTGGCCTGAAGATCAATGGCACCCAGTCAATCCCGGAGATTCTTCAGAAGGCCAATATTGAGTTGAGTCTCCTCAACATGTCATACGAGCAGATGAACCGGGAGCTGGTCGAAGCCAAGTTCATTCTAAAGAAACTCAACAGCGAGTTGGTGGAGAAAAACCGTTATTTGGAAGGCATTGTCAATCTTGATGGTTTGACAGAGGTCTATAACCACAGGTTTTTCCAGGAGAGTTTTGATCGTGAAATGAACCGGGCAATTCGTTCTGGGCGTTCTTTAAGTATGCTGATGGCCGATCTTGATCACTTCAAAATGATCAATGATACTTTTGGCCACCAAGCCGGTGATTTTGTACTGCGGGAGGCCTGCAAGGTCTGGCGGGAACAATTACGGGATTATGATGTCCTGGCCCGCTATGGCGGCGAGGAGTTTGCCGTGCTCCTCCCGGAAACTTCGGCGGAAGAGGCCTTGCAGGTGGCGGAAAAGCTCAGGGCAGCCATTGCCGGGCACGATTTCTGCGATCAAAAAAAGAAGACTTATACTATTACTGCAAGCTTTGGTTTGGCGACTTTTGAGTCTGAAAAAGAAGAGATCGGCAAGGACGTGATCATCCAGAGGGCTGATTCGGCCATGTACGAAGCCAAAAAAAGCGGGCGTAACCGGGTGGTGGGTTTCCAGCCCAAGAGTGGGAAGTGGTATCAGAAAATCAAACTATAGAGGCATCGAAGAGTTGCCGATACCGGCAGGCGGAATAAAGACTGGATAAAACTAATAAAGCCCGGGGCCGGGTAAAGGTGGCCCCGGGCTTTATTTTCAATCTACGAGATGGTGAATTACCACCAGGAGATGGTCTGGTCGGCGGCGAAGATCTTGTCGACCAGGGCGCTGTAATCGGGGTTCTCGGTATTAAGATTAAAACTGTCCGACTCGCGATCCCGGGTGACAATCTCCACCAGTTTCTTCACGGTGGCATCTGGCTCGGAGCGATATACGTTAAGGACTTTCATGGTGTTCCCCCTCTCCTTATTTGAGGCCGTAAGGAATTACGATGGTCATCTCGCGCAGTTTCTCGCCGAGTTCCTCGATGGTCAGTGCCTCGAAACCGCAATTCTCGACATTGGCTGGCACGGTGGTGTAGATATCACCTTCCATGTCGCGCAGCATCTCGATACTTTCCTGCTGATTCTCGTCCAGGCCGGGCAGTTCGCTGTCCATAACCACGCCGTAGGCATACATGTTTTCGACGGCCAGACCCAACGCGGAACGGATGCCGTCCATGGCGTAGTCTTTGTGCCGGTACATGAAGCAGACTTTCTTGTACTCTGACATGTTCATCTCCTCCTTATAGACTTAGGTAGCAGTCGTAATCTTCGACGATGGCGCCGTGCTGGGCTTGGGTGGCCATCTTCTTCGGATCCAGGCCGACTGGGACGTCGTTCCGGTCATAGCCCATCTTCTGGTAACTATCCACACAGATTGATACATCGTCAGCCAATTTGCAGAGTTCGGGGAACTCCGGTAATTTGGAATTGTGGGTGGCAGCCCAGGTAAAGAACACCTTGACCTTGGCGCCCTTGGCCTTGGCCGCCTTGGTGATGCCCATGACGTGCCGCCAGTTGTCGGGATTGGTGACAAATATGCCTAAACTCTTTGCCATGTTAACCTCCAGATAAAAAAAGTGGTGGCGCAACGGCTTTGTGGACCATTGCGCCATTATTGGCCTAGGAGCTAACCGTGATCAGCCTTTCTTAATGTAGAATCTGATAAAACCGGCGTCTTCCTTTTCGCCCAAAAACTGATGACCGGAACGCTCGGCCCAGCCGGGGAGGTCGTTACGGGAACCCGGGTCGGTGCCGAGGACCTCCAGAACCTGACCTGAGGTGATCTTTTCGATCTCCTTCTTGGTGCGCAGGAGAGGCATTGGGCAGCTTAATCCTTTGGCGTCGAGAGTGCGGTCAGCGGTAATTCCGTCCGGGGCAACTTTGTTGTCACTCATAATACTCCTCCTTGGTATTTTTCTGTTTTTCAAGGCTGGA
>Ga0334722_10002226_pt1 | contig 22288 bp, 16 predicted proteins | sample C3_bottom_MG_FD_207210 | JGI IMG/M metagenome (GOLD analysis project Ga0334722, IMG submission 207210) | Sediment microbial communities from Yellowstone Lake, YNP, Wyoming, USA - C3_bottom | ecosystem: Environmental > Aquatic > Freshwater > Lake > Sediment | place: USA: Wyoming | collected... | reverse complement strand
CTCGCCATGGCACCGGGCCGAGACCGTCACGGAGCCGGCATCGGTGAACTTCACCGCGTTGGCGACGAGATTCTGCAGGATGTGCCGGCACTTCTCGGTGTCGGAGGCGATGGTCGGCAGGTCATCCAGGACGAGGTTGTCGAGCGCGATGTTCTTCTCGCGCGCCTGGGGCTCGATCATGGCCACGACCTCGGCGACGAGTGCAGGGAGCGAGAAACGCGCAAGACTGACATCTTCCCGGCCCGCTTCGACGCGCGAGAGATCGAGAATGTCGTTGATCAGCGAGAGCAGGTGCCGGCCGTTGCGCTCGATCACCTCGAGGTAGCCGTGCTGCTCTCCGGGGATCTTCCCCTCTAGCCGGCGATTGAGCACCCCCGCGAGCGCGATCACCGAATTGAGCGGCGTGCGCAGCTCGTGGCTCATCTTGGAGAGGAAGGCGCTCTTGAGCCGGCTGGCCTCGCCGAGCTGGGTCTTCTGCATCTCCAGCTCGGCGTTCTGCTCCGTCAGTTCGCTTGCCTGCTCGGCGAGTTCGCGCTTCTGCGCATCGAGCTCGCAGTTCTGGTGCTCGAGGTTCTCGGCGAGATCCTTGATCGTGCGGAACGCCAGCACCCCGTTCACGCGGGCGGTGAGCACGCTCCAGATCTCCTCGACCAGACGCAGGGACGCCGCGTCGTAGGCGTGGACGCTGGCCAGGGAAAACACGGCGGTAACCGTGTGATCGGCAAGAACGGGGATGGTCAGAATCTCGCGCGGGCTGAACTCCCCCCCCACTGCGTTGAGCGCGAAGCGCGTGTTGGCCGGAATGTCGGTGATGCGCTGGATCCGGCGCGTGGCCACGGCCGCCCCCAGTTCGCCTTCCAGCTCCGTGGCGGCGAAGGCGGTGCGGGCGCAGGCACCGAGGCCGATCGACTCGAAATGCTCGTAGGCGCTCTTCGCGTCGTTCAGGAAATAGACCGCCCCGACCTGCGAGCCGGTATGCTCGAGCAATCCCTTGAGCAGCTCGCGGCAGAAATCGCGCACCTCCTCCTCGCGCAGCATGACGCCGGCGAGCTCGGCCGCGGCGGCATTGATCCGCACTTCCGTTTGAATCGCGTCGGCCATCGCATTGAACGAGGCCGCCAGCTCCCCGAACTCGTTGGCGGCGATCTGCCCGCAGCGGACGTCCATCTTTCCTTGCCGGAACTGGTCGGTCGCCACACTCAGGCGCCGCAGCGGCTCCTTGATCGCGCGCAGCAGGATATAGCTTACGAGCAGGGACAGCGCCATGATCGCGGCGACGATGACGACAAGCTGGCGGTTCAGGTTCTCATTCAGCGCCGTGGCGTCGCGATAGAGCTGATCCCCCTTGTTGCGGGCAAATTCGTCGATTTTTTTGAAAAAGCCGGTCAGCACCGCTACCTGCGCGCCGCCGGCACCGCCGGTTTTCGTGCGGGCCACGGCCTCCGCGGTTTTTCCCGCCCGGAAGAGCCGGATCGTCTCCGCGCGGATGGCCTTCCACTTCGCGAACTCATCCTGCAGGGCATTGAGGTCGCCGCGCGGCCCGAGATAGGCCCCGGCGAGGATCTCCAGCTGTCGCACAGCGTTGGCGCTGCGGATTTCGTCCTCCTGCAAGGCGGCGGCCACCTCCGGCTCGTTTACGGCGAGCACGAGGTCCTTCATCGCCCGGTGCATGGCGAGGATATCGGCCTGCAGTTCGCCGAGCGCCCGGCAGGTCTGGAACGGGTGGTTGTACATCGTGTCGGCCTGCTGCCAGAGTCGTTCGGTCTGCCAACGGGCCAGCGCGCCCAGCCCCAACACCAGCAGGAGAATCACGACCAACCCGAGCCGCAGTTGCGTGCCGATCTTCAGATCTGTAATTTTCATTGATTCGCTCCCGATCGCGGGCGCCTCGCCTGCAAAACCTCGGAGACTGGTGATTCGGTCAAGGCCGCTGCCTCGTCGCTCCGACTCCACGGAACACGGCCCCCGAGGGCACCAGCGCGCGAAACCCGCCGACGCCCGCCACGATCTGTCGCTCGGCCTCGCCGGTGACCAGGTAACCGCCGGGCGCGATGCAGCCACGCGCCTTGTCCAGGATCAGACGCTGCACCCGCGGGCGATAATACAGCATCACGTTGCAGCAGAGTACGAGGTCGATGTCGCCGTAGATACTGGCGGGCGGGCAGGTTGTGCACTCGTCGAGCAGGTTGTAGCTGGAAAAATCGACCCGCTCCCTGAGCCGCGGCGCGATGGCATACGCGTCGCCCTCCCGGATGAAACAGTCGCGCAGCTGCCGCACGCGGACGTTGCCGAGGGCCGCTGCGTCGTACACCCCCGCGCGCGCCGTTGCCAGATCCGGCTCGCACTGGTCGGTCGCGAAAACTCGGTATAGCACAGGGCGCTCCCGCGCGGCGGACAACTCCTCCAGCAAGATCGCGACGGACCACGCTTCCTGCCCGGCGGCGCACCCCGCCGACCAGACGCGGATCGCGCCGCCGTCGCTGTGGGCCCGCTGTTCGGCAAGGGCGGGCAGAACCTCCCGCTCGAGCAGCGCGAAGGCCAGCGGGTCCCGGAAAAACTCGCTGTACCCCACGCGCAGCGAGCGGCAGAGGGCCTCGGCCTCTGCGGGGCCGTCTGCGAGGCGCTCCAGATACGCGCCCACGGTCGGGCAACAGCTGGCGGCACGACGCTGCTCCAGGGTCCTGGCGAGAAACGACTCGCCGTAGTGGGAGATGTCGATGTCGTGCGCTTTCCGCATCACTGACGTCACCGCGTCCGCCGCGTCGCCTGCTCGGGCCGGACCGGGAACAACCACCGGCGCGACAGAGGCCGCGCTGCCTGTCATCCGAGACACGACGCACCCCTTCCCGCCGCGGTTCAAACGAGCCGCCCACAAGGAGAATTGCTCCTCCCGCACTCTATGCTGGTCCCGAACCGTTGTAAAGCCGCTGCGCGGCGAGCGCCCGCGCCAGGTCACGTCGCACCGACACCTTCTTCCCCACCATCAGCTCTCGCGTACGCGTGAAACCTCGTGGTACACTTTCAGCCGGAGCGGACAACAGCGCGCGTCGGTGCCGTGATGATTCTCTGGTCGCGGGGGACGTCCGTTTTCGACGCGCGGATCGTGCACCCAGCCGAGGACCGGGGGAGTATCGAGCCAGCGACCGACCCCTGCCGCTCGGCGAACCGAGGGATGGACAGGCAATGACGAAAAGCGCAGAGGCAGTTCAGGCGCCGGGGGATTCGCCCCGACTGCACATCCTCATCCTCGAGGATCGCAAGGAAGACGCCGAACTGATGATGCGGGCGCTGCGCGGCAGCGGCCTGCGGGCAGGCTCGGAGCGCGCCGAGGACACCCCGGGTTTCCTCGCCGCACTCGAGCGCCGGCCCGACGTCATCCTCGCCGACTTCTCCCTGCCGCAGTTCGGCGCCCTGGCGGCGCTGCGGTTGCTGCGCGAGCGCGGCGACGACATCCCGTTCATCGTCGTCAGCGGTACGCTCGGCGAGGCCGAGGCCGCGCAGCTGCTCGCGGCGGGCGCCGACGACTACCTCTTCAAGGACCGGCTCGGCCGGCTCGCGTCGGCCGTGGAGCAGTCGATGCGCTCGCGGCGGCTCCAGGACGAGAAGCGCTCGGCGGAGCGTTCGGCATCGGACTCGGCGCGCCAGTGGCAGGAGACGTTCGACGCCATCTCGCACCCGCTGTTCCTGCTCGATTGCGAGCGCACCATCGTGCACGCCAACGCGGCCGGCGAGCAGCTGCTCGGCCGGACGCACGACCCGCTCGGCGGGCTGGCCCCCTGCTCGCAGATCCGCTGCGAATTCGCCGCCCTCGCCGAGTGCCCGATGCAGCGGATGCTCGGCTCCCTGCACCGCGAAACCTCCGAGGTCAGCGCCGGCGGCCGCTGGTACTCGGTGTCGGTCGACCCGCTCTTCGACGCGGAGCGCGTGCTTGCCGGCGCCGTGCACCTGATGATCGACATCACCGAGCGCAAGCGCCTGGAGGCCCAGCTGAACCAGTCGCAGAAGCTCGAGTCCCTCGGGCGCCTCGCCGGCGGCATCGCCCACGACTTCAACAACCTGCTGACGGTGATCATCGCCAACGCCGAACTGCTCTCGATGCGCCACGGCGCCGAGAAGCACCTGCACGACCGGCTGCAGATCATCCTCGAGACCGGCGAGCGCGCCTCCCGGATCGCGCGCCAGCTGCTCGCCTTCAGCCGCCGCCAGGTGCTCGACCCGGTGCGCATGGATCTGAACCCGATGCTGCTGGAGATCCGCAAGATGATCCCCACGCTGATCGGCGAGGACATCCGCTGCGCGTTCCACCTCGGCGAGGAGCTCGCCCCGATCAAGGCCGACCCGAGCCAGCTCGAGCAGGTGATCCTCAACCTCGTGGTCAACGCCCGCGACGCCATGGCCAACGGCGGCGAGCTGACCGTGAGCACCGCGATGGCCGATCTCGACGCGGACTACGCGCTCCGGCACCCGGGCACGGTGGCCGGCCGCTACGTGCTGCTGTCGGTCGCCGACACGGGGTGCGGCATCCCGGTCGAGGCGCAGGCGCGGATCTTCGAGCCGTTCTTCACGACGAAGGGGGAGCGGGGCACGGGGCTCGGGCTCGCCACCGTCTACGGGATCGTGAACCAACTCGGCGGGCACGTGGCGTTTTACACGGAACTGGGCCGCGGCACGGAGTTCAAGGTCTACCTGGCGGCGCTGGCGGACCAAGCCGCCGCCCAGCCGTGCGGCGAGGTTCACGGCGCGGGGGCAATGCCCCGGGGCACCGAGCGAATTCTCGTGGTCGAGGACGAGCCGACGCTGCGGGAGATCGCCGCGGCGGTGCTCGTCGACCTCGGCTACCAGGTCGCCGTCGTCGCCAGCGCCGAGGAGGCCCTGCGGCTGCCGATCACGGCCGAGACGGCGCCGCACTTGCTGATCTCCGACGTCGTGCTCCCGGGAATGCGCGGGGACGAGCTGGCGTCGATCCTGCGCTCCCGCTGCGAGGGGTTGCGCGTGATCCTCACGTCGGGGTACTCGCAAGAGCGCCTGCGTGCCGAGACCGAGAGCGGCCCCTGGACCGACTTTCTCCACAAACCGTTCAGCGCCTCGGCCCTCGCGCGCGCGGTCCGCGGGGTGCTCGACCGGTGAGCGACGATGAAAGGGCGGCCGAGGCCGCCCGTGTCCTCGTGGTGGACGACTCCGCCCCGGTGCGGGCCGGGATCGTCCGCGTGCTCGCAGCCGCCGGGTACGCCGTGACCGAGGCCGCCTCCGGCATGGAGGCCTGCGCGGTCGCCGCGCGCCGGCAGTTCGACCTGGTCACCCTCGACATCGAGATGCCGGGGCTCTCCGGGTTCGAAACCCTGCGCATCCTCAAGGCCCGCGCCGCCGAGCTGCCCGTCGTCATGATCTCCAGCCTCTCCTCGCTCAAGCGCGCCATCGAGGCGATCCGCCTGGGCGCCTACGATTACGTCAGCAAGCCGGTCGACCCCGACGACCTGCTGCACGGGGTGCGGCGCGCGCTGGAACAGAGCGCGCTCGCCGCCGAGAACCGGCGCCTGATCGCCGACCTCGAGTCGCTCAACCGGGACCTCGAGGACCTGGTGCAGCAGCGCACGCTCGATTTACGGCAGGAGCACGCGCGGCTCGTGGACGCCTACGCCCGGCTCAAGGACCTGGACGACTTGAAAACCAAGTTCGTCGCCGTTACTTCGCACGAACTGCGCACGCCGCTGACCATCGTCACGGGCCTGATCGACGGCCTCGGACCCGACCGCTGCGATCCCGCCCGCAGGGCCCGGGTCATGGCGGGTATTCAGAGCAACCTCGAGCGCCTGACCGACCTGGTGGCGAAGATCACCGACATCGGGAACCTGAGCGCCGCCGCCGTGCGTTTTCACCGCCGCCCCTGCGACCTGGCCGGGGTCGCCGCCGCGGTCGCCGAGGAGCTGGGCCTCGTTGTCGAAGAGCGGGGCCTGTCGCTGCTGACCAGAATCCCCGCCGGACTCCCGGCGGTCGACATCGACCCCGACCGGATCGGCCAGGCGCTGGGCAACCTGCTGCTCAACGCCGTGCGCTTCACCCCGGACGGCGGGCGGATTCTCATCGACACCCTGCCGCACGCCAACGGCGAGGGCCTGATCACCCTGCGCGTGAGCGACACCGGAATCGGCATCCCCGCGTCGCAGCTGGAGCGCATCTTCGACGCATTCTACGAGATCGCCCCCGAAGCGCACCACCACTCCGGCACCACGCAGTTCGGCTCGGGCGGGCTGGGGCTGGGACTCGCCGTGGCGCGGCGCATCGTCGAGGGGCACGGCGGCCGTCTCTGGGCCGAGAGCGCGCTCGACCGCGACGGGCAGGGCAGCACGTTCTATCTGACCCTCCCGGTGGCCGACGCCGCGGGGGCGCCGGCGGCCCGCTAGCCGCCGACGGGCTTGCGCAGCAGATCGCGAATGGCGAGCAGCAGCGCCGCCAGCGCGTAGGGCTTGGCGAGAAAGGGGACGCCGGCGGCGCGGATGCGCCCGAGCTGCGAGGCCTCGTCGGTGTAGCCGCTGGTCAGCAGCACCCGCATCCCGGGGGCGAGCGCGCGGACCCGGACCCCCAGGTCGAACCCGTTGCCGTCGCCGAGCGCGACGTCGGAGAAGAGCAGTTCGAACGAACCGGGCGCCTCGCGCACGCGCCGCTCGGCCTCGACGGCCCCCTCGGCGGTTTCGACCTCGTAACCGTTGGCGCGCAGCGCCTCGGCGGCCACGGCGCGGTAGCTCGCCTCGTCCTCCACGAGCAGGATGCGCTCGCCGCGGCCCGCCAGCTCGGTCACGCTGCGCCTCTTCGCCCCGGCAGCTGCCCCCGACTCCTCGGCCAGCGGGAAGTAGACCTCGAAGCGCGTCCCCGCCCCGGGGGCGCTGCGCACCGTGATCCAGCCCCGGTGCTGCTGAACGATGCCGTAGACCACCGAAAGCCCGAGGCCCGTTCCCTTGCCCGCGGGTTTGGTCGTGTAGAACGGCTCGAAGATCCGGTCGATCGTCGCGGCGTCCATGCCGCAGCCGGTGTCCTGGACGAAGAGGCGCACGAACGTGCCGGGGCGCGCGCCGAGGATGCCGCGGCAGTAAGCCTCGACGACCTCGACATTGCCCAGGCCGATGGTCATCGTCCCGGCCTCGGGCATCGCGTCGCGCGCATTGACGGCCAGATTCATGACCACCTGCTCGATCCCGCCGCTGTCACCGAGCACCCGGCGGCAGCCCGGCTCGATTTCGGTGCGCACCTCGATCCGCTCGCCGATGATGCGCTGCAGCATCTTGAGCAGCTCCCCGAGCGTATGCGACAGGTCCAGCGGCACCAACTCCAGCGGCTGCTTGCGCGAGAAGAGCAGCAGCTGGCGGGCCAGGCCGGCGGCGCGGTCGGTGGCCGCCATGATCTGGGTCAGCTCGTTGTCGACCGGGATGCCCTTGCCGAGCTTGAGCTGCGCCAGATCGGCGTAAATCTGGATCGCCCCGAGGATGTTGTTGAAATCGTGCGCGACCCCGGCGGTGAGCACGCCGATCGCCTCCATCTTCTGGGCTTGCGCCAGCTGGGACTGCAACTCCTGCTTCTCGACCGCCGCCTGACGCTCGCGCCGGCGCAGCTCCACGTCGGCCAACTCGCGGCGCACCACCTGAGGCACCCGACCGAGGTTGCTCTTGGAGACGAAATCGTTGGCTCCGCTCTTGATCAGCGCCACTGCGGCGTCCTCGCCGACCGCCCCCGAGACCACGATGAAGGGGATGTCCAGCCCGCGACCCCTGAACAGCGCCAACGCCTGCGGGCCGGAGAACTGCGGCAAGGCGTAGTCGGAGATCACCAGCTCCCACCCCTGCCCCTGCCCCTGCTCGTCCAGGGCCGAGAGCAGCGCCTCGGCGGTCTCGACGCGACTCGAGGTCACCGCGAAGCCGTCGCGCTGCAGCACGTGCAGCAGCAGGGCGGCGTCGTCCTCGTTGTCCTCGACCAACAACAGCCGCAACGGCATCCCGCTCATCCCTCGTCCCTCCCCGGGGGCGCACGCCTCGGCCTGGCGGGCACCGCCATCTGCAACACCAGAGCGTTGAGCGTCTCCAAGAGTTTCCCTCGACCGCGGTCACGATACGCCAGCGGCAACGGGGCGACAAGATCGAGCGGCGCCGCGCAGGCCACCCGACGCCCGCGGGGCGGCGGGAGATCTTATCGGAACGCCGGACTGGCGCCCGGGGCCGGGAGCGGCAGGTACCGCGCGACCACCGCGAGCAGCTCCGGCAGCTCGAAGGGCTTGGTGACGTATTCGTCGGCACCGGTCTCCTTGCCGAGGAGGCGGTCACGCTCCTGGGAACGGGCGGTGAGCATGACGATCGGGATGGCGCGATAGCGCTCGTCGAACTTCAAGAGCCGGCAGACCTGGAAGCCGTTGATCTTGGGGAGCATGACATCGAGCAGGATCAGCGACGGCGGCGCGGCGTGGACGATCCGAACCGCCTCCTCCCCATCGGCGGCCGTCAGACAGAGGTAGCCGGCCTTCTCGAGCGCGAAACGCAGCGTCTCCACAATGAAGGGTTCATCGTCGACGATCAGGACGGCGCCGCTCATCTTCTCGACCATGGACTGTATCAATACCGCATCGCCGCGGATTCAGCAACCCGTCGCGTGCTCCGGCGGCGGGCCGACCGGGAGCAGCACGTGGAAGACGCTTCCGGAAGGTTCGCGCGGTGCGGCCCAGAGCTCGCCGCCGTGGCTGCGCACGATGCCGCGGGAGATCGGCAGCCCCAGGCCGATCCCGCCGTGCTCGCGCCGCAGCGTCGGCTCGACCTGCTGAAAACGCTCGAAGATCCGCTCCAGATCCCCCGGGGCGATGCCGATCCCCTCGTCGGCCACACACACCTCGACGAGCGGCGCGTCCCCCTGCCGCAGCAAGGCGCGGACCGCGGGCGGGACGTCGGAGGGCGCACAGGCGCGGGCGCTCACGAAGACGGCCCCACCGTCGCGGGAGAACTTCACGGCGTTGTGCAGCAGGTTGAAGAACACCTGCCCGAGCCGCTCCGGATCGGCATCGATGACCAGCGGCGCGTCGAGGCCTTCGAACACCAGGCGCAGCCGACGCTCCAGCAGCAGGTATTCCGCCTCGTGGCCGATCGCGCGCAGCAGCGTCGCCAGGTCCACCGGCGCGCACGCCAGGGCAATGCCGCCGGACTCGATCTTCGCGATGTCGAGCAGGTCGTTGACCAGCCGGGTAATGCGGTCGACGCTGACTTGGGCCATGCGCAGAAAGCGCTCCTGCTCGGGGGTGATCGCGCCGGTCCCGCCGCCGAGCAGCAGGCTGTTGCAGTTCTTGATGGTCGTCAGCGGCGTGCGCAGCTCGTGCGAAACGATGGTCACGAACTCCGATTTCATCCGCTCGGCCTCGCGCAGCTCGGTGATGTCCCGCAACAGCCCGACCACGGCGATCGGCTCACGCGCATCCCCGCGGATCAGCGTCAGATCGAGCGTCAACACCCGTTCGCGGGGCGGGTGCACGCGGAATTCCCGCGTCAGCGTCTCCACTCCTGCCCCCAGCAGCTCGCCGACCGCGGCGTCCAGCGGCAGGTCAAGCGCCGCGCTGAGCCGGGAGAGGCTGCCAGCCGGCTCCTGTGCGCCGATCCCGAGCAGTTCGCGAGCCGCCGCATTCATCACCAGGACCTGCCCCGCGAGATCCGCGAGGATCACGCCCTGGTGCATGCCCGCGACCATCGCCTCCTCGCGCAGCCTCTCCTCCCCTGCCAGCGCCCGCAGCTTCTCGAGCACCTGGGCCGCCGGGACCGTGAGGCTGTGCAGGAATGCGGCCTGCTGCGCCGTGAGATCCGCGCCCGGCGCGTGCAGCATTGCCACCCCCGCGCAGGGGCGCGCGGCGGGACCGAGCACGTGCACCCGCGTCTGGGCGCCCGCTCCCGGCTGCGCCCCGCCGCCTTCGATCCGCCGGACGCGCAACTCCTCGCCCCCCGTACCGGCGGTCAGAACCGGCACGTGGCGGACCAGAGAGCGCACCAACTCCTCCGGCGAGAGGCAGCCCCCGCCGCGGTCCATCACCACCATCTCGGGAGCAGCCCCCGCCAAAAAGAAACCGGCGCACGAGAAATCCAGAACCTGGTCCGCGGCCCGCAGCCAGCACTCGGCAACCTGGCCCGGGTTGACGGCGCGCGACATCTCGGCAATGGCCCGCGTCAGGATCAGCAGCTCGTACTGGCGCTCCCGGAGCCGAGATTTCTCCGCCCGCGCCTGCCCTTCGAGCTCGACGTTGGCGCGGGTGAGGGCCCCATAGCGCAGCGCCCGCGCGACGACCTGCAGGTAGTCCTCCCCCGAAAAGGGCTTGCGAATGAAATCGGTGGCGCCGGTGCGCAGCGCGGCGATCGTGGCCTCCACGGTGGCGTAGCCGGTGGAGATCACCACGGGGAGCTGCGGCTGCGCCGCGCGGATTCTCCTGAGCAGCGAGACTCCGTCCATGCCCGGCATCTGCAGGTCGGTCACCACCAGATCGAAGCCTCCCTGGAGGATCCTGCCGATCGCCTCGAGGGGGTCCGCTGCCGTTTCGACGTGGTACCCCGTCTGCTCGAGCAGGGTCGCGGAAACCTCCCGGATCGATTCCTCGTCGTCCACGACGAGGACCTTGGCCGGGTGTTCGGCGCCGGCGCGGCGAGCGAAGAACGCCTCGGCGCGGCCGAGCAGGTCGCGCACCTCTTCGGTTTGCGCGGGCAGGTACAGCGCATCCCAGAGCCCCCAGTCAAGGGCGCGCGCCTCCGGCGGCCGGCGCGCATACCGCGCGAGCAGGCAGAACAGCGCCTCGGGAAAGCTCCGCCGCGCCTGATCGAGCAGGTGCTGCGGCTGGTCCCCCAGCAGCGACAGGTCCAGAAGTACGAGCGAGGCGACGGCAGCGGCCGGGGGGGGCAGTGCGCCCAGGACCAGCACCTCGGCGCCCTCGGCGCACAGGAGCGCCTCGAGTTCCGCGGTCCACCCGGCCGGGGGCCCGGCGACGACCGCAACGCGCAGCATCACGGCGCACCCGCTCCCGCCGCGTCTTTTCGTCCTGGTCCCACGGTGCCCTCCGGATCCGGCCGCGCTGCATTCGCGCCGTACGTGCAGGATGGTTGCACACGGCGATGATCTAAGCAATACTCCAGAAGCACGGCACTTGCTGTACTGCGACGGCGATTCAACCGGTCGGTTCCGCGGGGGGTAGGGTGCGCGTTTATATCACCTCCAAGAAGACGCTGATCGCAATCCTGCGCTGGCTGCTGTTCTTCGTGGCGGCCTACCTCGTGGTCTCCGGCGAGGAGCGCTCACCGTCGCTGTTCTTGCCGCTGCTCGGCCTCTTCGCCGCGAGCAACGTCGCGCTGGGCCTTGTCAGCGCCGAGCTCTTCCGACACTGGCGCCTGAACTATGCGGTCGTGGTCTTCGACGTGCTGTTCATCTCGGCGATGATCTACCTCACCGGCGACCTCGAGCTCTACGTGTTTTACTTTTTCACCATCCTGATGGCCTCCTACGGCCGCAACATCCAGGGGAGCCTGCTGGTCGCGGTGCTCGCCAGCGGTTTTTACGTCTGGATGGCGATCCGCACGGGGCACGTGGCGAGCCTGTACAGCCCCGCGCTGCTCATTCGTCTCCCGTTCTTCTACCTGGTGGCCCTGATTTCCAGCTTCATGGCCGAGGAGTCCCGCACCGAGAAGGAGCGGCTGGACTGGACGCAGATCATCCTCAGCATGACCCAGGATCTGGCCGCGGCGCGGGACCGCGGCGAGGTCATCGTGATCCTGCGCCAGACGCTGCGACGTTTCCCAGGAGTCGGCGAGGCGCTGGTGTTCATCGGCGCCGACGGCAACTTCAGGAGGGCCGAGAGCACCGCGGCCGACGGTCCCGGGCCCTGGCCCACTGCGCAGTTCGGCATACTGGACGACGCCGCGCCCGGGAACCCCTCGTTCTTTCACGCGCGCCTTCCCGCCGGCCGCCCCGCCGACGGACCTCACCCGACAGCGGTCTCCCTCGTCGCCGTGTTCCCGTTCGCAACCCTCTCCGGCGAGCGCGGCATCCTCGCCATTTACCCTGCGGGGGCCGAGGAGTTCAGCGAGCGGATGTGCGAGATCTTCAGCATCGCGGCGCTGAGCCTGGCGCGCAGCCTCGAGCACCTGGACTCCTTCGCCGAAATCAGCCGGCGAGCCACGGAGATCACCTCGCTGATGGATGTGAACCAGGTCATCAACTCCACGCTGGACCTGAGCGAAGTTTTGCGCCAGGTGATGGCGCAGAGCACGCGCCTGCTCGGCTCCGAGTCCTCGGCGCTGATGCTCCTGGAGGAGTCGACCCAGGAGCTGGTCTTCGAGGTCGCCACCGGGGACAAGGGCTCGGCGGTCAAGCAGATCCGGCTCAAGCTCGGCGAGGGGGTGGCCGGCTGGGTCGCCCGCGAGGGACAGCCGCTGATCGTCAACGACCCGGCGGGGGACCCGCGCTTCTTCAGGAAGGCCGACGACACCACCGGCTACACGACGCGCAACATCCTCGCCGTGCCGCTCACGGTCCGCGGGCGGGTGATCGGCGTGCTCGAAGTGCTCAACTCGCTGCCGGCCGGGCGCGCGTTCACCGAGAGCGACCTGCGCCTGCTCCAGGCGCTGAAGGACCAGGCCGGCACGGCGATCGAGAAGGCGCGGCTCTACAAGTATATGGAGGAGCAGGTCAACGAGACCATCGAGATGTACCTCTCGCTCGAGAAGGAGAAGGGCAAGGTCGAGGCGATCCTCGCGAGCATGGTCGAGGGCGTGCTGGTCTGCGACGAGCAGGGCGCCGTCACCCTGGTCAACGACAAGGCGCGGCTGGCCCTCTCGCGCGACGGGGCGACCTGGCTGCCCGAGCACGGCATGGTGCTGGAACTGCTGCGTCGGGCCGCCACCGAGCATGCGGAGTTCTCGGCGACGATCGCCCCGGACATCCCGGGGCAGCGCATTCACCGCGTGCGCGTGGCGCCGATGCGCACCGGAGCCGGGAAGTTCCTCGGCGCGGTGGCGGTGCTTGAGGACGCCACGGAGCTGACCCGTCTCTCGCAGCTGAAGTCGGAGTTCATCTCCCAGGTCTCGCACGAGCTGCGCACGCCGCTGACCTCGATGCGCGGCGCGCTCGGCCTGCTCGCGCGCGGCCGCGCCGGGGCTTTGGCGGCAGAGCAGACCGACCTGGTGCACATGGTCCAGGAGGAGGTCGGGCGGATGACCGCCCTGATCAATGACCTGCTGGATCTCTCCAAGCTCGAGTCGGGGATGGTGCACCTGGAACCGGAGTCGCTGGCGGTGCGGCCGCTGCTGGAGAAGCTTCTCGACGGCCTGAAGGTCGTGGCCGCCGAGAAGAGTCAGGAACTGGTCTGGGAGTGGGACCCGCAGCTCCCGCCGGTGCGCGCCGACCGCCGGCGGCTGGAGCGGGTGCTCGCCAACCTGATCAGCAACGCCATCAAGTACACGCCGGTCGGCGGGCGGATCGCCCTTGGCGCCGACGTCCGGCCCGCGGGCGTTTCGGGCGCTGAGGGAGAAGCGCCTGCGCCGATGGCCCGCTTCTGGGTGCGCGACACCGGCCCGGGCATCCCGGAGGAGGACCGGCAGCGGGTCTTCGAGAAGTTCCAGCGCGGCCGCGAGAAACAGATCGAGGGGATCCAGGGGACGGGGCTCGGGCTGGCCATCGCGCGCGAAATTGTCGACGAGCACGGCGGCCGGATCTGGATCGAGGCCGCCCCCGGGGGGGGAAGTGTGTTCTACTTCACGCTGCCGCTGGCGCCGCCAGCGCCCGGCGGCGTATGATGTCAATTCCGGCCGGCTGCTGAGGCGACGGGCGGGCCTGCGAACGGAGGGTGGCAATGGCAAAGAAAAAGCTTCTCGTGGCGGACGACAACGCCAACATCCGCAAAGTGGTCAAGATGGGGTTCGAGTCGCTGGGCTACACCGTGATCAGCGCCGAGGATGGGCAGCAGGCTCTGGAGCTGATCCGCTCGGAGCGCCCGGACCTGGTGATCCTCGACGTGATGATGCCGGAGAAGAGCGGCTACGACGTCTGCGCCGAGATGAAGGCCGACGCCGAGCTGCGCGCGATCCCGGTGGTGATGCTCACCGCGAAGAACCTCGAGGAAGACCAGTACTGGGGCCGCGAACTCGGGGCGGACGAGTACATCACCAAGCCCTACGACCCGGAGGAGCTCGAGCGCGCGGTCGAGCGGATCCTCGCCCTGCGCGAGCGCGGCGAGAGTTACCACCCGCTGACCAAACTGCCGCTCTGGACGGCGATCCGTCACGAGATCGAGCAGAGGCGGGCCGCGGGCGAGCAGTTCGTCGTCCTCGCCTGCTCGTTCGAGCCGGTGGCATACGAGACCTACCAGATGAAATACGGCAACATCAAGGCCGACCACGTCACGCTGCAGACCGGCAAGATCATCCTGGAGGCGTCCCGGCGGATCGTGGGCGAGCGGGGTTTTGTCGGGCACACCGGCGATAACGTCTTCCACCTGATCATCCCGCCCGCCGCGGCGAGCGATGTGCGCGACGCGATCAACCGCGAATTCGCCGCCGGCGTCAAATCCCTGTATCGCGAGGAGGACGCCCAGCGCGGGTACGTGCTCAAGCCGGGAGTGGGGGTAGCGGATGCGTGCATCCCCCTCCTCAGCCTCGCCTGGCGCGTCGTCCCCGCGGAGTAACCGTGTGCATCGCCCGCGGCGCTCGGCGGATCTTTCGCGCCCCGGCTGCGTTGCTTCTCGACTCGCTTGTGCGGCGTGCGGCTCGTACGCCTCCGCGCGGTCTCGGCGCTGCCTTGCCGGGACGCGAAATCTCTCGCCGATCGCTCGCGGGCAACGGAGAATTGACACAGTCCATGAGCCGTACTTGCCATCGCGCCGGCGCTCGGTTATGCTCCCCGCCGTCATGATGAAGAAGCCGATGTCGGTCCTGCGGGGAGGCTGCACCGCTGCGCTTGCAGCCGTGCTCCTGCTGTGCGCGCCGGCATGCTCCAAGAAGACGGGCGGCGGCGTCTCCATGCTCTCCGAGAAGGACAAGATCTACGTGCGCAAGACGCTCGACGGCATGAAGGACGAGGTACGACTGACGCTCTTCTCCCGCGACGGCGGCGACTGCAAGTACTGCGGCGAGGCCGAGGGCCTGCTCTCGGACATCGCCGCCGCCGCGCCGCGGGTCACGGTCGAGATCCTCTCGCTCAAGAAGGACGCCGCGCGCGCGAAGCAACTGGGCATCGACAAGGTTTCCGGGATCGCGCTGATCGGGAAGAAGGATTACGACCTGCGCTATTTCGGCCTGCCGAGCGGCTACGACTTCATCCCGTTTGTCGAGAGCATCCGCGCCGTCGGCGACGACAACGCCGGGGTTTCTGCGGAGTCTGCTGCTCGGCTCGCGACGCTGACCAAGCCCGTGCAGCTCTCCGTGTTCGTCACCCAAGCCTGACCCTACTGCCCAAAAGCGGCCCGTGTGGCCTACGCGATGGCGATGGCAAGCGACAAGGTCCGCGCCGAGATCATCGATGCCGAGGAGTTCCCGGAACTCTCGCGGCGCTACAACGTCGCCGGCGTCCCCAAGACGATGCTCAACTATCAGACGGAGTTCGTGGGCGCCGCGCCCGAGGACTTCGTTCTCGGGAAAATCCTCAGCACCCCGTAACGGCTGCTGAAAAGAGCCCATCTGCGGCGTTGCCCTCCTTGAAGCTCCCTGCGGCGGGCACCAGCCCGCCTCAGTCGCTCCTTCGTCGGGCGCCTTGCATCTGGGCCCTTTTGATCAGCCTCTCCGTTCCAGGACCTGCACGTTGTAGACCTTCCCTTTCCAGAGAAATTGACTTCCCTCGCCGCGAAGCCTAGCTTTATCATAGAGGTGTACTGTGCAGCATCCCGTTCTCGAGGTGTGCGATCTTTCAGTCAGCGTCGGGGAGCGCCCGGTGCTCGCCGGCGTGTCCCTCGCCGTCCCCGCCGGCGAGGTGCACGTGCTGCTCGGCCCCAACGGCGGCGGCAAGACGACGCTGCTGATGGCGGTGCTGGGCATGCCCGGCTATCGGGTCACGGGCGGCCGGATTCTGCTGCGCGGCGAGGAGATCACCGCACTGCCCGTTGACGAGCGCGTGCGCCGGGGCGTCGCCCTCTCGTTTCAGCGCCCCCCCGCCGTGCGGGGCGTTTCGGTGGGGACGCTCGTCGGACAGATCCTGGCGCGGCGCGGTCTCGCGGGGACGACGCTCGGGGAGCTCTCGCGCGCCGTGGGCACCGACGCCCTGCTCGAACGCGAACTCAACGTCGGGCTCTCCGGCGGCGAGGTCAAGCGCTCCGAACTGCTGCAGCTGCTCGCACTCGACCCGGTGCTGGCGCTCTTCGACGAGCCGGAGTCGGGCGTCGACCTCGACAGCATCGCGGTGATCGGCGCCGGAATGCGCCGGCTGCTCGACCGGGACAGGCCCGACGCAGCCAAGGCAGCGCTGATCGTCACCCACACCGGACACATCCTGCGCGAGGTGCCGGCCGACCACGGCCACGTGCTCGTGCGCGGACGCATCGCCTGCAGCGGCGACCCCGGGGCCCTCTTCGAGGATATCCGCTCTCACGGGTACGAGGGGTGCCTGACCTGTCGGCGCTGCCGCAACACTCCTGCCCCTAGCTCTGCCCGCCCGCCGTTAGCCCCGGCCGCGCGCGCAGCAGGCGACCGGCCGGCGAGCTGAAGATGACCGGGGAGGAGACCCGCCGCCGCGCCGAAGCCGCCCGCGACAAACCGGCGGCCTTCGGTCCGGACCTCGACTTGGGGGGGTTCCACGTCGATCCGGCAGTACGGGAGCCGGCGGAGCACGCGGCGAGGCAGCGCCAGGCGCGCGAGGCAGCGCAGGCGGTCGGCGTCGACCTCGGGGCACCGCGGCCCGCCGGCACGTTCCTCCAGATCGACCAGTCGGTCATCGCCCGACGCGTCGGCGCCGGCTTCGCCGGCCGCATCGACATCCTGCCGACGCTCGAGGCGCTCGAGGTCCCGTGGGTCGCCGAACGGCTCTGGTCGATCGTCGCGCCCGACGCCGACAAGTACACGGCGGCAGCGGCGCTCCAGGCCACCGGCGGCTACTGCCTGCGCGTCCATCCGGGCGAGCGGCTCGAGGAGCCGGTTCAGGCCTGCCTGATGATCGCGGAAACGGCGCTCTCGCAGAACATCCACAACGTGGTGGTCGTCGGGGAGGGCGCCGCCGCCCACGTGATCACCGGCTGCACGGTGAATCGCGCCACGGGGGGCCTGCACATCGGGGTCACCGAATGCTTCGTCGGAAAAAACGCCTCGCTCACCTTCACGATGATCCACCGCTGGGCCCCCGGGGTTCACACCCGTCCCCGCTCGGCGGTTCTCGTCGAGGAGGGCGGGACGTACGTCTCGAACTACCTGCTGCTCGGCGAGGTCGCCTCCGTACAGATGTACCCGCTCACCCTGCTGCGCGGACTCGGCGCGCGCGCCAACCTCCAGGCCGTGCTCTGCGGGCGCGGCGATTCGGTGATCGACATCGGCAGCCGGGTCGTCCACGAGGGGGAAGGCAGCGCCAGCGAGACGGTCTCGCGGGTCATCGGCGCCGAGCGCTCGCGCATCTGGACGCGCGGCCAGCTCGTCGCGCGCACGAATGAGTGCCGCGCCCGCCTCGAGTGCCGCGGGAGACTCGTCTCGAGCGGGGCGTCGATCGTCGCGATCCCCGAACTGGAAGCCGACGGCGTGCCCCAGGCCGACCTCTCCCACGAGGCGGCGATCTCGCCGATCGCCGAAGAGGAGGTCTCTTACCTGATGGCGCGCGGCCTCGCGCGCGAGGAAGCCCTGGCCGCGATCACGCGCGGCTTTCTCGACGTCGGCCGGCTCGGGCTGCCGCCTGCGATCGCCCGCTCCGTGGACGAAGTGCTCGCCGCGACCCCTGCCGGCTGCAATTGACATCCCCCGGCGCCTCGGGTACCTATGGCACCGACGCCGGCAGGGTTGAGCGCGGTCGCGGCCGCAGAAAGGACGATTGATGCCGTTCGAGGGCCAGCCGCGCATCCTCGTCGTGGACGATGATCACTTCGCGCAGCACCTGATGCGGCAGATGCTCGAGCCGCTCGGGTACGCGGTGCTCCTCGCCGGGAACGGGCAGGAGGCAATCGAGGCCGCGCGGCGCAGCCGCCCGCAGCTGATCCTGCTCGACATCGTGATGCCCGTTATGGACGGTTTCCAGGCCTGCGCGCGGCTCAAGGCCGACCCGGACACGGCGCACATCCCCGTGGTGCTGGTGACCTCCCTCGAGGGACGCGAGCCCAAGATCAGCGGCCTGGCCGTCGGTGCGAGCGATTTTCTCGCCAAGCCGGTCGACGGGGCCGAACTGGGCCTGCGCGTGAAGAACCTCCTGCGGGTCGTGGAGTTCGAGACTTTCCTGCAGCAGCACAACGAGCAGCTCGACGCACAGGTGCGCGAACGCACGAGCCAGCTCGAGGACGCGCTCGCGGCGCTGCAGCGCTCCCGCGAGGAGCTCAAGGTGAGCTACCTCGACACGATCTTCAGGCTGACCACGGTCGCCGAGTACAAGGACGGGTTCACCTCCGGGCACATCAAGCGCGTCGGCCTCTACTGCCGGCACCTCGCCCGGGAGCTCGGCTGGAACGAGGAGCAGCAGGAGGCGATCTACTACGCCAGTCCGATGCACGACATCGGCAAGGTCGTCGTCCCCAACGAGATCCTCCAGAAGACGACGCCGCTGACCGACGAGGAGTTCGAGATCGTGCGCGGGCACACCACCGCCGGGGCGCGCATCCTCCAGGGGTCGACCTCCGGGTTTCTGCAGCTGGCCGAGGTCATCGCGCTGAACCACCACGAGCGCTACGACGGCGGGGGCTACCCGCGGGGGCTGCGCGGGGAGGAGCTGCCGCTCCCAGGGGCGATCATGAGCGTCGCAGACCAGTACGAGGCGCTGCGCAGCGAGCGGCCCTACAAACCGCCGCTGACGCACCGGCAGGTCTTCGACATCATCACGCGCGGCGACGGGCGGACCGAGCCCGCGCACTTCCACCCCCAGGTGCTCGAGGCCTTCGCGGACTCGACCGACACCTTCGCGGCCATCTTCGAGCAGCACGCCCGCCAAGAATAGCAGGCGGCTCAAAAAGGCCCATCTGCGGCGTTCCCCTCCTCCCGACTCCCTGCGGCGTACAACTCGTACGCCTCAGTCGCCGGATCGTCGGGCGCCTTGCACCTGGACCTTGTTGAGCCGCCTGCTCATTATGCGGTCGAAAAACGGGGACCGTTTGATCTTCCGTCCCCGGACTGGCGCTACGCCAGCGCCTGTAAAAACGCCTCGCCGAGGGCCTCCGCCTGCCAGGGTTTCAACAGCCCTGCGCCGGCGAGCCCCTCGCGGGCGAGCTTCTCCAGCGTCGCGCCGTTCACCAGCAGGCCGACGGCCAGACCGAGACGCTTCGCCGCCTCCTCGCGCGCGGCCTTGAGGCGCGCCAGCCGGCTCGCCTCCCCGGCGTCGAGCACCACGCGCCGCTGCGGCTCGGCGCGGGGACACTCCGGTTCCGGCACCGCCTCGGCCAGCGAGAGCGCGGCCAGCACGCGGTCCGCGACACGCTCGAGAACCGAGCGGCCCGCGCCCGGCGTCTGCAGCAGCTCGCACCGACCCGCCGGCGGCGCCTGCGCCCAGTCGATGAGCGTCTGGTTCCCCAGAACCATGAACGGGGGGCGGTCCCCCGCGCGCGCCAACTCCTCGCGCAGCTCGAGCAGGGCCTGGAGCCGTGCGAGCTGACGCGGCGCGAGGCGTCCCGTCCCCTTGAGGTCGAGGCACCACGGCTTTTTGGGCGCCCCAGGCTCGATCTGCTCGAGCAGCCGGAACTCCTCCTCGGCCCACCCGAGCCGGCCCAGCCCGGCGAGCTGCGCCGCCAGCAGGCCGCAGAGGGCGTGCAGGTGCGCCGTGTCCCCGGCGGCGTAGGCGAGCAGCGCGGGCCCGAGCGGCCGCCGCGACCAGTCGGCGCGCTGGTGGCGCTTGTCGAGCACCACGCCGAAGTGCTCCTCGAGCAACGCCGCCAGACCGAAGCGCTCGCGCCCGGTGAACTGCGCGGCGATCATGGTGTCGAAGAGGTTGCGCACCCGCACCCCCCGCTCGCGCTTGAGCAGCCGCACGTCGTAGTCCCCCCCGTGCACGATCTTGCGCACGGCAGCATCGGCGAGGACCGATTCCAGTCCGTCCAGGACCTCCGGCGCGGCCAGCGGGTCGAGGATGGCGGTGGTCGTGGGTGTGGAGATCTGGACGAGACAGATCTTCTCGGGGTAGTGGTGGAGGCTGTCGGCCTCCAGATCCAGCGCCAGAACGGGCTCGGCGCTCACTTCGGCGAAGAAGGCGGCAACCTGCGGGCCGCGGTCGAGAAAACGGTAGGGCGGTACGGTCATGAACGTGAACCTCCTTGAGGTGAATGCAACCGGCGGATTCTACCCTGATGCGTCAGGTAACGGAAATCGCGAGATCAGACTGCGAGCGCTGGTCCGGTGCGGGCTGCGGCGTCCTGTCGCTGCGCACCCCCGCTTCGCGCACGGGAACGGGTTCGCCAGCCTACGGTTGCCCGGTGTCGGCCGTCGCGCGTACAATCCGCGGCGCCATGCGAACAAACCAGGAGCCACGCCGATGAGCGGTGCACCCGCGAGCGCTGGCGCACCGGACGTGCGGGCGATGTTCGACCGCATTGCCGGGCGCTATCAGCTCATGAACGCCCTGATGACGTTCGGCCGCGACCGGGTTTGGCGGCGCGACGTGGTGCTTGCGGCAGCGCTCCCGGCCGGCGGGCGACTGCTCGACCTGGCGAGCGGCACCGGCGACATCGCGCTCGAGGCGCTGCGGCTCGACCCTGGTACGCGCGTCACGGCAGCCGATTTCTCGCTGGAGATGATGCGGGTCGGACGGCGGCGGGACGGCGGCGCGCGGATCGCCTGGTGCGCCGCCGACGCGCTGGCGCTGCCGTTCGCCGACGCCAGCTTCGACGCCGTGACCTCCGGGTACCTGCTGCGCAACGTCGGCGACCGGGTGGGCGCCTTCCGCGAGCAGGTGCGCGTCGTGCGGCCCGGCGGACGCGTCGTCTGCCTCGACACCTCGCCGCCGCCGGCCACGCCGCTGCGGCCGCTCGTGCGGTTGTACCTGCGCCGGGTCATCCCGCTGCTCGGCCGGCTGATCGCCGGCGAGCGCTCGGCCTACGCGTATCTCTCCGCCTCGACCGAGGGGTTCAAATCGCCCGACGAACTGGCGGCGATCATGCGCGCGGCCGGGCTGGCCGACGTGCGCTACCGTCGCTTCATGGCCGGGACGATCGCCGTCCACGTCGGCATGCGGCCGCTGCAACCAGGAGGAGACGCATGAGCCCGTCCCCGGACACAGCCCCCGCCATCTCCCGCCGCAAGGCCTGGGTGCTCGCCACGCGCCCGAAGACGCTCCCGGCGGCGGTCGCGCCCGTCGTCGTCGGCGCCGCAGCTGCGCTGGGCGACCGGGTGTTCTCCCCGCTGCCCGCACTGGCGGCCCTCGCCGGCGCGCTGCTGCTGCAAATTGGCGTCAACCTGGCGAACGACTACTTCGATTTCGGCCGCGGGATCGACCAGCCCGACCGCAAGGGCCCGCTGCGCGTGACCCAGGCTGGGCTCATCGCTCCCGGGCAGGTGCGCGGCGGCATGGCGGTCGCCTTCGCCCTGGCGGCGCTCGTGGGGCTGTACCTCGTGGCCCGGGGCGGTATGCCGATCCTGGTCGTCGGCATCGCCTCGATCCTCTCCGCCCTCGCCTACAGCGGCGGGCCGTGGCCGCTGGCGTCGCTCGGCGTCGCCGACCTCTTCGTCTTTGTCTTCTTCGGGCCGGTCGCGGTGTGCGGCACCTATTTCGTGCAGGCCGGCTCGCTCTCCGGCGCGGCGGCCGCCGCCTCCATCGGGCCAGGGCTGCTGATCACCGCCATCCTGGTCGTCAACAACCTGCGCGACATCGAGACCGACGCGCGGGCCGGCAAGCGCACCCTCGCCGTGCGCCTCGGACCGCGCGGCGCCCTCGCCGAATACCTGCTGCTGCTGGCGGCACCCTACCTGATCCCGCCCGCCTTCTTCGCCGCCGGGGTGCGCGGCCCGCTGATCCTGCTCCCCCTGCTCTCGCTGCCCCTCGCGGTGCCGCTCGTGAAGACCCTCGCCGCGCGGCGCGAGGACGGCCCCGCGATGAACGCCGCCCTGGCGGGCACCGCGCGGCTCTCGCTCGTCTACGCTCTGTTGTTGGCCATCGGCCTGGCAGTCCGTTGAAAAGAGCCCATCTGCTGCGTTGGGCT
>Ga0334722_10002225_pt1 | contig 22304 bp, 22 predicted proteins | sample C3_bottom_MG_FD_207210 | JGI IMG/M metagenome (GOLD analysis project Ga0334722, IMG submission 207210) | Sediment microbial communities from Yellowstone Lake, YNP, Wyoming, USA - C3_bottom | ecosystem: Environmental > Aquatic > Freshwater > Lake > Sediment | place: USA: Wyoming | collected... | reverse complement strand
TGTAAATATTGGCCAGGCCGATGAGGGCGACAACAAGCACGGCCCCAATCAGGACCCAATCGACATTCAGCAGCAGGCGGCGGTCAAAGCGTAGCATCTTATTCTTCCTTTTCATCCTTGGGCAGGGATGGCGTCGGTTCTGCTGCGCCTCCCTGTTTGCCGGCCTTGAGTTCAAAATAGCGTTTGTACACGGCCCTGGCGACAGGGCCCGCTGCGGAGCCGCCGTGCTGGCCATGCTCCACCAGTACGGTTACAGCGATCTCCGGTTTTTCTGCGGGGGCAAACGAGGTAAACCAGGCATGGTCCCGGTATTTGTAGGGGATGGTGTTCCCGCTCAAGCCTTCGTTCTGGGCGAGACGCACCACTTGGGCGGTGCCGGTCTTGCCGCCGATGAGCACATCCGGGAGCTTTACCACCTTGGCGGTGCCGCCCGGCGAGTTTACCACCCCGACCAGGGCGTCCTGGATGAGCGCGAGGGAGTGGGCGGAGCCAAGAATCTTGCCATCGCTGATCGGGGCAAAGGTTTTCAGGGTTCTGCCGTCCGGAGTCGTGACGCTGTGGACCATCTGGGGCCGGTAGAGGGTGCCGCCGTTGACCACCGCCGCGGTCATTCGGCAGAGTTGCAGGGGGGTTGTCAGCACATAGCCCTGGCCGATGGCGACGGAGAGGGTTTCCCCCTCCTGCCATTTTTCTTTGAAGCGTTCCTGTTTCCACGTTGTGGAAGGAATCATCCCGCCTTTTTCATGTTCGAGCTCAATGCCGGTTTTCTTTCCCAGGCCAAGGCTGTGTGCGTACTTGGCAATATTATCGACCCCCAGCCGCATTCCCACCGAATAAAAATAGACATCGCATGATTCGACTAGGGCCCGGTGAAATTCCACCGTCCCGTGGCCGCCTTTCTTCCAGCAGCCGTACTTCCGGTTGCCGAAATTCAGGGAGCCGCCGCAGAAAAAGGTGGCGTCAGGGGTGATAACCCCTTCGGAAATGGCCGCCAGCGCAGTGACGATCTTGAAGGTGGAGCCGGGCGGATATTGCCCCTGAATGGTTTTGTCGAGCAAGGGGTTGAGCGGGTCGTTGAGCAGTTTGTTCCAGGCGGTTGTTGAAATACCGCCGACAAATTCCTGGAGATGCAGCTGGGGGGTGCTGCACATGACAAGCAGGTTGCCGGTGTTCACCTCCATGACCACCACGGCTCCGGCCTTGTCGCCCATGGCTTCTTCCGCGGCGCGTTGCAGCTCGATATCGAGGGTCAGATGCAGATCGTTGCCGGGAAAAGGTTCCTGCAACTGCATCTGACGCTGTTCAAAGCCGTGGACGTCAACCTCCAGATAGTTGCGGCCTTTTTCTCCTTTGAGGTACTCTTCGAAGATCTTTTCCACCCCCTGTTTGCCGACCTGATCGCCGCTCTGGTACTTGGCGTATCGCTTTTCAGTCAGTTCCGCTGGACTAATTTCGGCAAGGTAGCCGACGAGATGGGAGGCAAAGTCACCGTAGAGGTAGTCGCGGGAAGGTATAACCTCAATGCGGACCCCGGGAAGCGAGAGGTGTTTGTTTTCTATGGTGACCAGGGTTTCCCAGTCGATATCCTCCTTGAGCCTGGTAGGCATGTAGCGGGGGTTTTCGGTGGCGGCCCGGATTCTGTCCAGCAGCACGGAAATATCTTCGTGGAGGATTTTGGCGAGATCTTTGATGACCGCATCGGGGTTGGGCGCGTCTTCCCGGTTCCATACCACATTGAAACGGGGGCGGTTGGTGATAATCGGCTGGCCGGTCCGGTCCAGAATATTGCCGCGGGGGGCAGCGATTTGCTGGATGCGGATGCGGTTGATCTCTGAAAGTTTTGCAAAATCATCGCCATGGTATATCTGGAGATACCAAAGCCTGGCCAAAAGTAGGGCGGCGAGAAAAATAATCACGGCCATGGCGATATCAATCCGCTTTTTGAGCATCTTGAGTTCGGCCGGATCAATCTTGTTTATTTTGGCAAGGGGACGTGGCGGCATATTTTTTAAGGGGATCCTTGCTACATCCGGTAGCGGTTTCCTGTTTTGTGACGGCGGAATGGATTGTTCGCATTCTTGCTGTCAAAGACCGTGGTGAGCCAATGGAAAAAATTGAAAAAAGGGATACAGATAACCGAGAGGATGAGGACTTGCAGAATTTCATTTCCCCAGGCCCAGTATAGCCGGTTCTCCGGCGTCAGGATCGAGGTGAAGATAAAAATGCTGCTGGCGGTGAACAGATAGCTCAAGGCAACCAGCGGGATTTGGTGAATCGACTCATTGATGGCCAGGTGTCTGGAAATGGCTTGGAGGGCGAAAAAGAGTACGAGGTAGATTACCGGGTGGAGACCAAGAAAAACACCGGAGAAGATATCCATGATCAGGCCAAACAGCAGGGCCAGCATCGCGCCTTTATAGAGATCGAGATATGTGCCGAGAAAAACAATAAACAAAAATAAAAGGTTGGGGCGCCCAAACCACTCAGGCAGGGAATGGAGCAGAGTGGTCTGCAGGATGAGGAGGATGGTCCCTGAGAGAAAAAGAAAACTTAGAACCATTGGGCACAGGTCTGGGCTGGGATTGTAGGAAGCAATGGCCTGGGCGTCGCCTGGGGCAGGGCCGAGGTCTCGGTGAATCGTTGCGCCGTATTTTGCCTGGAGCGTATCTTTTCTGGGCGGGTGCGCATCATTATTTTGCCAGCGGATCCTTTTTCATGACAATAATCAGATATTCAAGCTGGGAGAAATCTGCAGCGGGCTCTATCTCAATTTCTTGGAACATTCCCCGCCCTGATCTTTCGACCTTTGACACCGTGCCGATGGGTACGCCTTTTGGGAAAATTCCGCCGATCCCGGAGGTGACGATTTTGTCGCCTTTCGCCACCTCGCAGTTTTTGAGCACGTACTCCATGTGAAAACCGGCTCCGCCGCCCTTGATGATCCCCTGGACCCTGGTTTCCTGGACGAGACCGTCAAGGGCGCTGTTGGGGTCGGTTGCCAGCAGTATCTTGGCAAAATGGGGGGAGGTGTTTGTGACCTGACCCACAACGCCTTCCACCGTCACGGCGGGCATGCCGGCTTGGACCCCGTCGCTGCTGCCCCGGTCAATGATGATTGTCTTGAACCACTGGGAAGGGTCCACCCCGATGATTTCGGCGGTAAGGGTGGGGGCGGGGATGGATTCTTTCATCTCGAGAAGTTTTGCCAGCCGGACATTGGTTGCCACAGCTTCCCGGTATTCGTTGTTGACCGCCTTATGTTTTTGCAACTCTTCCCGCAAGCGGGCGTTTTCTTCCCGGACGTTGATCAGCGCGGAATAGTTATGCCAGCCATTTTTAAAACTCCCGGTTATCCGGGTCATGCCATATTGGGCTGTGCCGATGACTTCAAGGGCTAATTTATGGGGGGCGTTAAATTCCTGGCGGCCCACTGTGGAGACAATCAGAATAATGAACAGGGTCAGGAGAAGGCCGAAAAAGAGAAAGAGTCTGATCTGTCTGGTGCGTTTGTTTTTTTTCCTCATCACAGACTCTGAAAATAGTTGTATGTCGGTAAGCGATTACAGGGCACGACATCTGCTTTGTGATCGGCCTGCCCGCACACCGATAATCGCTTACAGTTGGGCATGCGGCGCTGGACTTGGTCGCATGCCCTGTGATCAGTTACGTCTGTCGCCATGTTTTTCTCAAACATTAAAGAGAGGAAAGGTGCGTCTGGAGCATTTGAATCATGAAAAAACAAGGTGATGGCCGGGATTGCGTCACCTTAGATGGTCATTACCTCTCTGAGAATGTCAATGTTCTCCAGTGCTTTGCCTGAGCCAAGCACCACGGAAGAAAGGGGGTCTTCCGCAATAATAATCGGCAGGCCGGTTTCCTCGGAGAGCCTTTTGTCAAGATTGCGCAACAAGGCGCCGCCGCCGGTGAGAACGATGCCCTGATCGACAATGTCGGCGGAAAGTTCGGGCGGGGTGAGTTCAAGGGCCATTTTGACCGCCTCGATTATGGCGTCGACCTGTTCGGTGATGGCGATGCGGATTTCTTCCGAGGTAATGGTCAGGGTTTTCGGTACGCCGGAAACAAGATCGCGGCCCTTGACCTGCATGGTGTCGTAGGGCGGTTCGGGCATGACATCGCCAATGGTTGTTTTGATGACTTCCGCGGTGTGCTCGCCGATGGCCAGATTGTGTTTGCGTTTGATGTAATGGAGGATGGCTTCGTCCATTTTGTCGCCGGCTACCCGCAGGGAGCTGGCATAGACAATGCCTGCCAGAGAAATCACCGCAACCTCGGTGGTGCCGCCGCCGATATCGACAACCATGTTGGCGGTCGGCTCGGTGATGGGCAAGCCAGCGCCGATGGCCGCAGCCATTGGCTCTTCGATGAGGTACACCTCGCGAGCGCCTGCCGACTCGGCGGATTCCTTGACTGCCCTTTTTTCAACCTGGGTGATACCGGAGGGCACGCTGATAATGATGCGGGGATGTACCAGGGTGCGGCGATTGTGGACCTTGTTAATGAAGTAGCGCAACATGGCCTCGGTAACTTCAAAATCGGCGATGACGCCGTCCTTGATCGGCCTGACTGCGACAATATTGCCTGGGGTGCGGCCCAGCATCATCTTCGCTTCTTTGCCCACGGCCAGAACCTTGTTGGTGCGTGCATCCTTGCGGATGGCAACCACCGAGGGCTCCCGTAGAACAATGCCTTTGCCTTTTACGAAAACCAGAGTGTTGGCAGTTCCCAGGTCAATGGCCAGATCGTTGGAGAGCCATCCGAACAGCGAGTCAAAGGGTGAGAACATAATACAGTTACCTCTACGTTTTATTAGAATGCCTTTAATTTCCAGAGAGTTATGGCCATCGAAGAAAATCTTTCAAACTGTAACAGACTCACCAGGCCTTGGCAAGAAAAATGGCAGGGCTTTTCTCGGGAGAAAACGCTTGACATGCAATACGGCGGGTGGTATTTGAACCAGCGTGTCTGGCGGGTTTTCGTTGCTTGGCATTTCTTAGGACAATGTGGGGCTGTAGCTCAGCTGGGAGAGCGCTTGCATGGCATGCAAGAGGTCCGCGGTTCGATCCCGCGTAGCTCCACCATTTTTTCTGCAAACGCACCCTTGGGAAGGGCTTATCCGGTTTTTCTCAATGGGTCAGCCTCTGCCAGCCTTAAGAATTGGCCTTCTTCGTGTATGGCAGAGGTTTTTTTCTTGCTTTCCCCCTAGCGTTCCTTTCTCGAGAATTCTATGAGTCATCCTGCTAAAACGCCCGAGTCTGCTCTGAAACCTGTTTCCGAGGACGCCATTCTCAAGGTGTCCAAGGAGATCGTGGTGAAATTCATTGAGGTGGGGCGGCTCGCGCCGGGCAATTTTGACGAGATGTTCCGCGCCATCTATCAATCGGTGCGGGATACCGTCAGGTCCTGACGTGCCCGTTTCTCCGGTGGGCCTTGATCCCGCGCTCAACCGCTTTCCTGAAAAGATCAGGCATATCCACCTCATGGGCATCTGCGGCACCGGGGTGGGCGCCCTGGCCGGTATGCTGAAAAGCGCCGGCTTTACCGTGACCGGCTCGGACCAGCAAATCTATCCCCCCATGAGTGATTTTCTCGTCGGGCAGGCCATTGCCGTCCAGTCCGGATATTCCCCCGACAACCTTGAGCCGCGTCCGGATCTGGTGGTGGTCGGCAATGTCATCCGGCGGGAAAACCCGGAAGCCTTGGCCCTGGCCGAGCGGGGTATCCCCTATGTCTCTTTTCCCCAAGCCCTGAGTCATTTTTTTATCCGCGACAAGACCTCCCTGGTCGTTGCCGGAACCCATGGCAAAACCACGACCTCTTCCCTTTTGGCCAGCCTGCTCCGCGAGATCGGCGCGGAGCCGAGTTTCATGATCGGCGGCCTGGTGCAGGCCTTTGGCCGGAATTTCAATGTGGCGGAAGGGAAATATTTCGTCGCCGAAGGCGATGAGTACGACACGGCCTTTTTCGACAAGGGGCCGAAGTTTCTCCATTACCGCCCCCGGATCGCCATTCTGACCAGCATCGAGTTTGATCACGCCGATATCTATGCCGATCTTGCCGCCATCAAGGTTTCCTTTGCCAAGCTCGTCGCCAGTATGCCCCCGGACGGATTTCTGGTGGCCTGCTGGGATGACCCGGTAGTGCGGGAGGTCTGTCAGGGGGCCAGCTGTACGGTGGTGGGCTATGGCTGTTCCGAAGGCTGCGACTGGCGGGTCACTGATCTGCTGGTCCGTCCGGAGTCCACTTCGTTTCAGGTAAGCAGGCAAGGGGTAGCCTTCGGCGGCTACGAAAATGTGCTGCCCGGTCGGCACAATGCCTTGAATGCTCTGGCCGTGATCGCGGTCCTCGATATCCTGGGTTTTGCCCGGCAGGACGTGGCCCAGGGTCTGCGAAAATTTCAAGGGGTGCGGCGGCGGCAGGAGGTGCGGGGCGTGGCGCGGGGGGTAACGGTGATCGACGATTTTGCCCATCACCCGACCGCAGTCCGGGAAACCCTGGCCGCTCTCGCAGCCGCCTATGCCGGGCGACGGCTGGTGGCTGTGTTTGAGCCCCGGACAAACTCCAGCAGGCGCAAAGTCTTTCAGGATGCTTACGCCTCTGCCTTTGATGCCGCGGCAGAGGTTCTGGTGCGCGAGCCTGCTCCTTTGGCCAATATCCCGGAGGCAGAACGGTTTTCCTCCAGGCAGCTGGTTGATGAGCTGGCAGGCCGCGGTCTGTGCGCCGGATATTTTTCCACAACCGAAGAGGTTCTTTCCTATCTTGATGGCAGCGTCCGTGAGGGCGACGTGGTGGCCATCATGTCCAATGGCGGGTTTGATAACATCCATCAGCGGCTTCTCGAGTTGCTGGGGCATGCTGCCGCCGCTTCGTTGTAAAAAATAAAAAAAACGATAAAAAAAGACTGGTCTAGGTAGTTGCCGCCACGGTATTTTTACCGGGGCTAACAGTTTGATTTTGTGGCGATTTTCAGGGCTTTGTTCTTGCTGGCCAGGAAAGAATTCCGGAGCGAACCTCTGCTTTTAACTTCTTGAAAAAAAGGAAAAAAACGTGATTTTCCCCCTTGTTTTTTGGCGCCGAGATTTTTCTGAATACTCATTCAGTATTTGCTTGACATCAATTTTTGATAGGGCTATTTAGACCGGAAGCTATTCGCATAATGCGCTTCAACCTAAGGAGCATACAGTCGTGGAACAGCAGGCAACTCTTGATATTCTCTATGTGGCAGCCTTTTTTCTCGGTGGCCTCGGCTTTGCGGTGGGGCCGTTTATTATCGCCCTCCTCCTGGCCCCCCGGTCCACCAGAAACACCAAGGAAAAAACAAAGCAACTCATTGAATGCGGCATGGAGCCCATCGGCGACGCCTGGATCCGTTTCGGGGTTGTCTACTATCTCTATGCCCTGATGTTTGTGGCCTTTGCCGTGGACATCCTCTTTTTGTTCCCAGTGGCGCTTATTTACAACAGGGCAGGGCAGGCCGGGCTCAATGTCGGCGACCTTCGCGCTTTTCTTGAGATCCTGATCTTTGTCGGAATCCTGTCCTTGATAATCATCTATGCTTGGAAAAAGGGAGTGTTCAAGTGGGAACGCAAAATCTACAACCCGCGATAGTTCAGTTTGCCCAGCTTGACAAGCTGCTTGCCTTAGGGCGCGCCAATTCTCTCTGGCCCATGACCTTCGGCCTTGCCTGCTGTGCCATTGAGATGATGGCCACCGGCGCCTCCCGCTTCGATTTGGCCCGGTTCGGCGCCGAGGTGTTTCGGCCCTCCCCCCGCCAGTGCGACGTGATGATCGTCGCCGGCACCATCAGCAAAAAGATGGCTGCTGCCGTGGAAACCCTGTACGACCAGATGCCCGAACCCAAATGGGTCATCGCCATGGGCAATTGCGCCATCTCCGGCGGGCCCTTTGTTTTTGAAGGCCAGTACGGCATTGTCGAGGGCGCGGACAAGCTGTTCCCTGTGGATGTGTTCATCCCGGGATGCCCGCCGCGCCCCGAGGCATTGATCGAGGGGATTCTCGAGCTTGAAGAAAAGATAACGGGTTCCCGCAGATGGCCAAGAGTGGAGGTGGGTTGATCATGAATTGTGCCGCGATCAAACAGAAACTGTCCGCCGTTGGGGCTGAGGCGGTAAGCGAAACGGAGTATGCCCGCAAAGGGTTTGTCCTGGACGTGCAGGTTGTCCCGGAGCAGCTGGTTGCCGCAGTCTCGGTGCTCGATGCGGAAGGATTTTTCATCGAGGCTGTCACCGGGGTGGACTGGCTGGGCGAGCAGGCCGCTTTGCGCAAGGAATCCGAGGCAAAAATTGCCGCTGAAGCCAAGGCCAAGGCAGAGGCCGCCGCAGCCGCGGGAGAAGAAGCCCCCTCCGCCGCGCCGCCTGCGGAGCAGGGCGAGCTTTCTGAGGATGTCTTGGAGGCGGTGTACGATTTCAATCATTATGAAGGTCTGTGTAGGGTGACGATCAGAACCAGGGTGCCCCGCAGCAAGCCCGAGGTCCCCACTATTTCGCAGATATATCCCGGGGCCAACTGGCACGAGCGGGAAACCCATGATTTCTTCGGGATTATCTTTGTCGGCCACCCCTATCTCGTGCCGTTGCTGTTGCCGGAAGATGCTGATTATCATCCCCTGCTGAAGGATTTCCGCCCATGAGCGCCTTTGCCGAAAGTGAAGCCAAAGAAACATTCGTCTTAAATCTTGGCCCGCAGCATCCTGCCACGCATGGGGTTCTGCGTGTCAAGCTGACCATGGACGGCGAGTACATCGTCGAGGCGGAGCCGGTTTTGGGCTACATCCACCGCATGCACGAAAAGATGGGAGAGAACCGGACTTGGGCCCAGTTCCTGCCCAACACCGGTCGGATGGACTACCTCCATGCTCTGGCCTACAACCACGGCTATGTTTCGGTGGTGGAACGGGCAGCGGGCATCGAGGTGCCGGAGCGGGCTGAATACCTGCGGGTGATCACCGCCGAGTTGAACAGGGTTTCCAGTCATCTCCTCTGGTTTGGCGCCTTTATTCTGGATTTGGGCGGGTTTTCTCCGCTGCTCTATGCATTTGACGACAGGGAGCATATCCTTGATCTGTTGGAATCGGTAACCGGTTCCCGCCTCACCTATTGTTATTTCCGCTTTGGCGGGGTGTACAACGACATTGATGAGAATTTTGTTCCCGGAACCAGGGCTTTCATCACGCGGTTGCGCGGACGGATGCCCATGTACCACAACCTGGTCACCAAGAACATCATCCTGATGAAACGGCTTCAGGAAGTCGGCCCGATTTCCGCGGAGATGTGCCGCAAATACGGGGCAACCGGCCCGGTGTGCCGGGGCTCAGGCATCAACTTTGATGTGCGCAAGCATGAGCCGTATTCCGTTTACCCGGAATTTGATTTCGAGGTGCCGGTCTACGAGCAGTGCGACTCCATGGCCCGCTACATGGTGCGGATGGATGAGATCGAGCAGAGTCTGCGCATCATTGAGCAGGCTCTGGATAAGCTGCCGGAAGGCCCGGTCATGGCCGAGAAAGTTCCCAAGATCCTCAAACCGGCCAAGGGCGATTATTATCATGCCGTGGAGACGGCGCGCGGTTCGTTCGGCGTGCGGGTGGTCAGCGACGGGAGCAACACCCCGTACCGGCTGAAACTCCGTTCCCCAACCTTTTCCAATTTGAGCCTCTTCGGCGAGGCCTGTCAGGGCATGCTGCTGCCTGACGCCCTTGCCTTGATGGGAAGCCTGGATTTGGTCATCCCCGAGATAGACAGGTAAGGAGCTTCGTTATGCATGTGGATCCTGAAATAATACGGCTGCTGGCATTCCTCATCGGAGTGATCGCCTTTGCCGCCCTGAACGCCGCCTATCTGGTCTGGCTGGAACGGAAAGAGGCAGCGCATATCCAACGCCGGATCGGGCCCAAGGAGGTCGGACCCTTTGGCCTATTCCAGCCCCTGGTTGACGGCATCAAGCTGATGACCAAGCAGCTCATTGTTCCGGCCGGAGTTGATCCTGTCCTGTTCAAGATCGCCCCGATTCTGGTCATGGTCCCCGCGATCATGAGTTTTGTGACCATTCCTTTTAGCGATACGCTGGTGGCCAGAAATCTGGACATCGGCTTGCTGGCCATCTTTGCCTTTGCCTCGGTGAACGTCCTCGGTCTTCTCCTTGGCGCCTGGGGATCGCGCAATAAATACGCGGTTATCTCCGCGGCCCGTGTGGTTTCCCAGAACGTGGCCTACGAGATTCCCATGCTGGTCACGGTGGTGACCCTGGTGATGATCAGCGGCACCATGAACCTCAGCAAGATCGTCGGCTTGCAGATGGGCGGTTTCTGGCATTGGAACATCTTCAACTTCTCGGCCAGCCCCCTGATGCCGGTGGCCTTTTTGATCTTTTTCATCTGCATGCTGGCGGAGACCAACCGGGCCCCCTTTGACATGGCCGAGGCGGAGAGCGAACTGGTGGCCGGCGCTTTTACCGAGTATTCGGGCATGGGCTTCGGCGTCTTTTTCATGGGCGAGTATGCCAATATCGTCATCGGCGCCAGTGTGGCGACCATTCTTTTCCTGGGCGGCTGGGATTGCCCTCTGGGGCTTTTTCCGGGGGTGCACTGGTTCCTGATCAAGATGTACTTCCTGATCTTCACCGTCATCTGGATTCGCTGGACCTATCCGCGCACAACCTTTTACGGGCTGCTCAATCTTTCCTGGAAGATTTTGATCCCGATCTCCTTTGTTAACCTGATTCTTACCAGTGCCATGTTGAAGGTGTTTTAACCATGATCGACTATCTCAGAGAGATTATCAGCGGGACCTGGAGCCTGTTTGTCGGCCTGGGGATTACCATCAGGTATTTTTTTCAGCCGGTGGTGACGGTGCAGTATCCCCACGAGACCTTGCCCATGACCCCGCGTTTTCGGGGGCATATCGAGCTGGTCAAGGACGAGGAGACCGGCGAGACCAAGTGCATCGTCTGCGGCATGTGCCAGAAGGCCTGTCCCTCCAACTGCATCACGGTGAATGGCGAGAAGCGCGAAGGGGTGAAGGGGAAGGTGCTGACCGAGTACACCCTTGATTTTACCAAATGCAGTCTGTGCGGGCTCTGTGTCGAAAGCTGTCCGACTGCGGCAATCACCTTTTCCAAGGATTACAATCTTGCGGGTGTCAGAAAGGAAGCGTACATCTTTGATCTCAAAAAACGTTTGGAGGCAAAGAACTGATGGTGTCCTTGCTTACGGTTGAAGGCCTGTCCGGCCTCTTGTTTTTCGGTTTTATCGGGCTGACTCTGGCCGGGGCGATTATTGCCACCAGCGCCCGCAGTCTGATCCGCAGCGTGGCCGGGCTGGCCCTTTGTTTTCTTGGCGTGGCCGGGCTCTATTATTATCTCAACAGCCCCTTTGTCGCCCTGATGCAGATTCTTATCTACGTGGGTGCGGTTTGCGTCACCATCATCTTTGCCGTGATGCTGGCCGAGTCTTCGGAGCTCAAGCAGATCACCAGCCGTAACGGGTTGGTCGGCCCCCTGGCTTTTCTGACCAGCGGTATTCTGGTCTTTGCCTTGGCTGGATTGGCTTTGAAAACAGAGTGGCGTCCAGCCCCCTGCCTGGTGAATCGCGGCACGGTTGAAAATCTTGGCCAGTCTTTGCTCACCACATACAGCATGAGCTTTGAACTGATTTCCGTGGTCTTGCTGGTGGCGGTGGTCGGCTCGTTGGTTCTGGCCCGGGCCGGGAGGGATAAGTAATGTACATTCTTGTGCTCAGCAACAACTTGCAAACCTATCTGGTGATCGGCGCTCTGCTTTTCGGCATCGGCATTTACGGTATGGTGCAGCGCCAGACCTTTATCGGCATGTTGATCTCCGCGGAATTGATCCTGAGCGGGGCCTCCCTCAACTTCATGGCTTTTAACCGCTTTCTGGCGCCGGATCCCACGGTTGGCCAGATCTTTACCCTGTTTATCATGGCCATTGCCGCTGCCGAGGCAGCCATTGCCCTGAGCATAATCATCGCCGTTTATCGGAACTACAAATCCATCGACACCGAAGATGTCGTGGATCTGCAAGGTTAGAGAGGAAAGGAATAAGGGACATGGATACAATTGTTTCCGTAAAACCGCTGCTCGCCATACTGACGGCCCTGGCCGGTGCCGTTCTCGTGATGATGTCCGGTCGCAAGCCCAATATCAGGGAGTCGTGGTCTTTTATCGCGGCGGTGACGATGTTCGGCATCATCGCCTCGATGATCACCACCGTTGCCCCGGCGCCCATGGGCGAGGGAAAAACCATTGTCTATCAGTTGTTTAAGATCTTGCCCGGTGTTTCCGTCACTTTGCGGGTCGACGCCTTTTCCATGATCTTCGCCGTGGTCGCCTCCTTCCTCTGGATGCTGGCGGTGTTTTATTCCCTCGGCTACATGCGGGGTCTGCACGAGCATGCGCAGACCCGGTTCAATGCCTGTTTCGCCCTGGCCCTGTTCGGCGCCATCGGCGTGGCCTTTTCCGACAATCTCTTCACCCTGTATCTCTTCTACGAGATCGTCAGCGTCTGCACCTACCCGCTGGTTGCCCACCATCAGGACGAAGAGGGGTACGAAGGGGCGAAGAAGTATATTATTTATTTGACCACCACGGCCAAGGGCTTGGTGCTGCCGGCCATGATCCTTATCTATGTGCTCACCGGCAGCCTTGATTTTGCAAACAATATCCGTACCGGCATTTTTTCCAGTGGCACTGTTGACGCCCATGGTGCCTTGGTGACCATGCTCTATATCTTCTGCATCCTTGGGTTTGCCAAAAACGGCATCATGCCCTTCCACAACTGGCTTCCCGGCGCCATGGTGGCCCCGACCCCGGTCTCTGCCTTGTTGCATGCCGTGGCTGTGGTCAAGGTCGGGGTGTTCTGTACAACCAGGGTCATGCTCTATGTATTTGGCACCGACCTGATGCATAGTCTGAACCTTGGTATTCCCACCGCCTATTTTGTCTCCTTCACCATTTTGGTGGCCTCGATCATTGCCCTGTCCAAGGATAACCTCAAGGCGCGGCTTGCCTATTCGACGGTGAGCCAGCTTTCCTACATCATCCTTGGCGTGGCCCTCCTTACCCCCAGCGGTATTCAGGGCGGGCTGATCCATATCGCCAACCATGCCTTTGCCAAGATCACCCTCTTTTTCTGCGCCGGTGCCATCTATGTGGCGACCCGCAAGAAATCCATCTCCGAGATGAGCGGCCTGGGACGGAGCATGCCCTTCACCTTTGGCGCCTTTGCTATCGCCTCTCTCAGCATGATCGGGGCACCGCCGGTTGCCGGTTTTGTCACCAAGTGGAAGCTTTTGGTCGGGACCATGGAAATGGAGTCCCATTATATTGGTATTTTGCTGGTGCTGCTTTGCAGCACTTTGCTGAATGTGGCCTATTTTGCGCCGGTAACCTATCGGGCCTTTTTTGGCAAACGCCCGGAGGGGGAGGCCTATGCAGGGATCAAGGAGGCGCCCCTGACCATGGTGGTGCCCATCATGATTGCCGCGATTATTTCGGTGGTCATCGGCATCTACCCTGATTTTATGATGAACTTTGTCAAGGCGGTGACGGGATGATAGTGAAACTGATTGATTTTCTGCGTGACCGGTTGCAGCTGGTCATCCGTCTGTCCTATGTCGGGCTGGCGCTTCTGGTGGCCTGGGACATTTTCTTTGTCTCCAAGGAACATGCCCATACCGCGATTGAGCGTATTCCAGGTTTCTGGGCGGTCTTCGGCTTTGTCGCCTGTGTGGTGATCATCATTGTTTCCAAGTGGTACGGCCACCTGGGAATCATGACCCGTGAGGATTACTATGATAACTGATTTTTGGTTGCACCCTTCCCTGATTCTCATTGTTGGCGCACTTATTCTGCCGTTTTTGCCGAAATGGCTGAAGCGACCCTATCTGGTCATTGTCCCGACCCTGGCCTTTCTGGATGTGCTGTCCATGCAGGGACAGCACGGGACCTTCGGAGTGGTTCGCTTTCTCGACTGGTTCCTCACCTTTGGCCGGGTGGATGGCCTGACCATGGTCTTTGCCTACATCATGACCCTGATGTGCATCATCGGCACCATCTACGGTCTGCATGTGGAGGACGATTTCCAGCATGTCGCGGCCTGGCTCTATGTGGCCGGTTCACTTGGGGTAATCTTCTGTGGCGATTATCTGGTGCTCTTTCTCTTCTGGGAGCTGATGGCCTTTGCCTCGGTTTTTCTGGTTTGGTTCCGCAGGCGGCCTGAATCCCTGGCGGTCGGCTACCGGTATCTGCTGGTGCATACCGCCGGCGGCCTTGCCCTACTGGCCGGGCTTATTCTCCGCTATCAAGCCACCGGCGGCGACCTCTCTTTTGGGCCCATCGGCGTCGGCAACCCGAGTATCTCCACTTACCTGATCATGATCGGCTTTCTCCTGAATGCCGCGGTGCCGCCTTTCCATGCCTGGTTGCCGGATGCCTACGGGGAAGCCACCGTGACCGGCGCCGTCTTCATGTGTGCCTTCACCACGAAAACCGCGATTTACGCCCTGGCCCGCGCCTTTGCCGGTATGGAAATTCTGGTGCCGCTGGGCGTGTGCATGGCTCTCTATGGTGTGGTCTACGCAGTGCTTGAAAACGATTCCCGGAGACTGCTGGCCTACCACATCATCAGCCAGGTCGGCTATATGGTGGCAGGTGTTGGCATCGGCACCGAGCTTGCCATCAATGGCGCCTGCGCCCACGCCTTTGCTCATATCCTTTATAAAGGGTTGCTGTTCATGGGCTGTGGCTCCGTGCTGCATATGACCGGCAAAAGCAAGTTCAGCGATTTGGGCGGTCTCTACAAAAAGATGCCGATGGCCTTTGTTTTTACCATGATCGGCGGGCTTTCCATCTCTGCATTCCCGCTTTTTTCCGGGTTTGTCAGCAAGTCAATGATTGTGTCGGCTGGTTTTGAAGTTCACAACTACTGGGCTGGCTTTCTGCTGACCCTGGCCGGGGCCGGAACCTTCCTGCACACCGGGCTCAAGGTTCCCTATTTCATCTGGTTTGGTAAAAACAACTGTAGCCAGGAAACCTGGGACAAGGCCGCTGATCCGCCATGGAATATGCAGTTGGGCATGGGTATTGCCGCGTTTCTCTGCATCCTGATCGGCTGCTATACCCCCTATCTTTACAACATGCTGCCTTATCAGCAGGCTGCTGCGGAATACCATCCGTATACCGCCTACCATCTGTCGGAAAGCCTACAGATCCTTCTCTTCACAGCCGTGGGCTTTTTCCTGCTCATCAAGAAGCTGGCGCCGGAGCCCAAGATCAGCATCGATCTGGATTGGTTCTACCGCATGGGTGGGCGCGGGTTCCTTTGGCTGGCCCAAAAGCCCATCCAGTGGGCGGATAATTGTGTCAGTGAAGGGTATCGCTACGTTGGCCTGATCCCGCTCATGACCACGGCTAGCTTCTGGTCCTGGTTTGACTGGCATGCCATTGACGGCGTGGTTGACGGCTTGGCGAAAACAGTGCGCGGCGTCGGTGGTTTGGTGCGACGGACGCAGAGCGGCCAGTTGCAGTACAACATTTTTTATGCGGTATCCTTTGTTGCTGTTGCGCTCGTTTTATACGTATTTGCCTAATTTTTATTATTACCGAGGATAGTGGGAATGGACTTTTTGATAATGAATTCGATGGGGTTTCCCATCCTGAGCGCCCTGATTTTTCTGCCTTTGGTCGGGGCCCTGATTTTGTTATGTATTCCCGGAGATACTGCGGCCAAGAACTGGACGATGCTGGTGACCGTGGTTACGGCCCTGGTCTCCCTGCCTCTCTACTGGAATTTTGATGCGACCACCGCCAAATATCAGTTTGGCGAACACGCCTCCTGGATCTCCGCCCTGAACATCAACTATACCTTGGGCATCGACGGCATCTCCCTGCTGTTGGTTCTGCTGACCACCCTGATCATGCCCCTGTGCGTTCTCGGTTCCTGGCGGTATATCGACAAACGGGTCAAGGAATTCATGATCTGCCTGCTGCTCATGGAAACCTCCATGCTCGGTGTGTTCATGGCCCTTGATTTCATTCTTTTTTACCTGATGTGGGAAGCGATGCTCATTCCCATGTACCTGTTGATCGCGGTCTGGGGCGGCCCTCGCAAGGTGTATGCTTCGACCAAATTTTTCCTGTATACCCTGGCGGGCTCGGTCCTGCTGCTTGTTGCCATCATCGGCCTCTACCTTGACCAAGGAACCTTCAGCATTCCCGCCTTGATGGGGCAGGATTATTCCACTACTTTCCAGGTTGTGGTTTTCTTGGCTTTTTTTCTGGCCTTTGCCATCAAGGTGCCGATGTTTCCCTTCCATACCTGGCTGCCCGCCGCCCATGTCGAGGCGCCCACCGCCGGTAGCGTCATTCTGGCCTCGATTTTGCTGAAGATGGGGACCTATGGCTTTCTGCGTTTTTGTCTGCCCATAACCCCGGAAGCCACCATGATCTTCGTGCCCTATATCCTGTGGCTCTCGGTGGTTGGCATTCTGTACGGGGGCTTCACCGCCCTGGCCCAGCAGGACATGAAAAAACTGATTGCTTACTCCAGCGTCGGGCACATGGGTTTTGTCACCCTTGGTATTTTTGTCCTGAACCAACAGGGCCTTGAGGGGGCGCTCCTGCAAATGATCAATCACGGTATCACCACCGGCGCGCTCTTCTTCTGTGTGGGCATGATCTATGAGCGAACCCACAGCCGGGAATTGGACGCAGCGGCAGGGCTTGGCAAATACATGCCGGTGTATGTCAGCTATCTGGCGTTCTTCTCGCTTTCTTCCCTGGCCTTCCCCGGAACAAACAGTTTTGTCGGAGAGTTCATGATTCTGGTCGGCGCCTTTACGAACAATAAGATCGTGGCGGCCTGCGCCATTCCGGGCGCAATCCTGGCTGCCGCCTATATGTTCCGCATGCTCCAGCGGGTGGTGTGGGGCAGGCCCGTAAACCCGGATCACACCGGCATCTTGGACCTGAATCTCCGGGAGATGGTGACCCTGGCGCCTTTGCTCTTTTTTGTTTTCTGGATTGGCTTGTCTCCGGCGCCGTTCCTGAAAGTGATGCATGTGAGCGTTACCCACCTCATCGAGCAGGTCGGGGTTGCCTCGGGCGGCGCTGCTTCTCTTGCAAAGCTGATGATTCCGTAACGGAACTTTCTCAAGGTTTTTAAGGAAGTTCCGCAAAGGTAACTGATCACAGGGGGCGCCGCAAATGGCGTATAACCCAGAAATAAGCGGCCACAGGGTGCCGCAGATGGGCGAAAGAGGTCTGTTCGCTATACACCCGGTATGCGGGCAGGCCGATGACAAAGCAGGTGCGGTGCTCTGTGGCCGCTTACACGCAAAGGATACGAAATGAAGCTCATGCTGTTTGCTCCAGAATTATTGCTTCTCTTGGGGAGTCTGGTCCTTTTCCTGGTCAGTACCGGCAAGGTTGGCGGCAAGAAGGCCCGTGCCGTGACATTGAGCCTGGCGTTGGTCAATGTCCTGGTCTGTCTGGCCTGTGTGCGTCAGGAAGGGATGCTGTTTTACGAGGCGTACCGGATTGATTTCTTCTCGCAGCTCATCAAGCTTGTCATTGCCATGGGGTTTGCGGTCGTCATGCTCTTCAGCACGGAGCTGAAAGGGATCGATGATGATATTCGCCCCGAGTATTACCTGTTCCTGACCTTGAGTACCTTGGGGCTCATTATGCTGGTGAGCAGTGTTGAGTTGCTTACCATGTTCATTGCCTTGGAGCTTTCTTCCTACTCCCTCTATGTCCTGGTGCCTATGCGCGATGACCGGACCGGCCTGCGGATGCAGATGGAGTCTGCGATCAAGTACATCCTTTTCGGGGTGGTTGCCACCGGGGTCATGCTGTTTGGCATGAGCTACCTGTTCGGCCTCACCGGCACCACCTATTTTGTCGCGCTTTTGCCAAGACTCCACCAGATGATGGGCAACCCTGCGGCCCTCATTGCCATTGCCATGGTTTTGGGCGGTTTCTTTTTCAAGCTGGCGGTCTTTCCCTTCCACTCCTGGGTGCCGGATGTCTATCAGGGGGCTTCCAACGAAACAACCGCGTTCATCGCCTCTGTTCCCAAAGTCGCGGCCGTGGCCATGCTCATTCGTCTCACCGCGCTGGCCACCCCGGAGGGCCAAGCCATTGTTACGCTGCTCATCGTCCTGTCGGTCTGTTCGATGTTTTATGGCAATCTTGTCGCCTTGGTCCAGACGGACATGAAAAGGATGCTTGGTTTTTCCGGCATAGCTCATGCCGGGTATGTCCTGCTTGGCCTTGTCACCATGCAGGAGGTCGGCTACGCCACTTCGCTGTATTATATCGTCGGGTATCTGGTGATGAACCTTGCTGCTTTTCTGGTTATCTGCAAGGTGTCTGAGCACGGTGAGAACCTTGTGGTGGATGACTTGAGCGGGTTGCACAAACGCGCGCCCCTACTTGCCTTGACTCTGGCGATCAGCATGTTTGCCATGGCTGGCATCCCTCCGTTTGTCGGGTTCATGGGTAAATTTATGTTGCTGACCGGGGCTTATAAGGCCGGGCATCTTCCCTTGGTCATTCTGGCGGCCATCAATACCGCCATCTCCATCTATTACTACCTCTCTGTGGTTCGGGTCACTTATTCAGCCAGCGCGGAAGATCGACCCGCCGTGGTTGTCGGTGGCGTTGCCAAGGCGGTAAGCGTTGCCTTGGTTGTGATCATCATCGCCATGGGGCTTCTTCCTGACCAGTTTCTGCAACTGGCCACGGACGCTGTTCGCGCCATCCTCTAAAGCCAGGCCGGTGGCCTGTCATCCGTTGAGTTTCCTCTCAAGGCAGGGGAGACTCTTGACAAGTGGCAAAATAATTGTATAATCTGCCGAATTATTCGGACCTGCGGGAATAACTCAGTGGTAGAGTGTCAGCTTCCCAAGCTGAAGGTCGCGGGTTCGAATCCCGTTTCCCGCTCCAGTCTAGCTTGAGGTATTCTGGTTCCTGTTTGAAGGAAAACGCAATGTTTTCTCAGGGGGCAAGAGTGCTGTTCTGGCTAGTGAGCATTGTTTTGTATTGAAAGAACCGGTCATTCCGATTCGGTTATTTTAGAAAGTGGGCTCAGGCCCGCTTTTTTTATTGGTATACTGTGCCATGGAAGAAGAGGCGTTAGAGTCACCCCTGGTCCGGCGATTGGCCCAGCTTGTCGGGCCAGTGGTCGAGAGTTTTGGCTGCGAGTTGATCGAGTTGCAGTTCAGGCACGAGGCTCCCGGGTGGGTACTTCGTCTGGTTATCGATAATGAAAATGGCATCGGCATCGATGATTGCGCCAAGATTAGCCGGGAGGTCGCCCATCTTCTTGAGGTGGAGGATCCCATTGAGCAGTCATACAGCCTGGAGGTTTCTTCGCCCGGCCTTGATCGGCCCTTGAAGAGAGAAAGGGATTTTTTGCGTTGTAAGGGGAAAAAGGCCAAGGTGGTCGTAAGGGAGCCCATTGACGGGCAGAACCAGTGTATTGGCCTGATTGAAGCCGTGACTCAGGAGTCGGTAACTATGCGCACCGACCATGGTATAATAGAAATTCCGTTTACCCGGATGAAAAAGGCCCGTCTGGTTATTGAGTTTTAAGACTGCGTGGCCGGGGTTGACCATAAGAGAGACAGGAGAGAACAATGCTGTCAGATTTGAAACGAATTCTTGATCAGATAAGTAGAGACAAAGGGATTGACCGTCAGTTGCTGGTTGACGCCATTGAGGAAGCGGTGATGTCCGCGGCTAAGAAAAAATTCGGCCAGCGGCGTGAGCTTGAAGCCCGATATAATGACGAGATCGGCGAGGTTGAACTTTTCCAGTTCCGCAATGTTGTTGATGCTGTTGAGGACGAGCAGACGGAAATTTCCCTGACCGAGGCTTTGGTTCTCGACCCGGAGGTGCAGCTCGGCGACGAGCTCGGCAGTAAGATGGACAGCGTTTCCGATCTTGGCCGCATTGCCGCGCAGTCCGCCAAGCAGGTGATCATTCAGAAAATGAAGGATGCTGAATGCAATGTCATCTACGAAATGTACAAGGAGCGCAAGGGTGAGGTTGTCAACGGCATTGTCCAGCGTTTCGAACGGGGCAATATTATTGTCAATCTCGGGCGGACCGATGCCATTTTGCCGACCAAAGAGCAGATGCCCCGCAAGTCATACCGCCAGGGGGACCGAATTCGGGCCCTGTTGCTCGATGTGAGGCAAAGCAGCCGAGACCCGCAACTGGTTCTGAGCCGGACCAATGATGAGTTCGTGACCAAGCTGTTTGCCATGGAGGTTCCGGAGATTGCCGAGGGGATCGTGAAAATCCTGGGGGTGAGCCGTGAGCCCGGCGCCCGCGCCAAGATTGCCGTGAGTTCGTCCGCAACGGATGTGGATCCGGTGGGCGCCTGTGTCGGGATGAAAGGATCCAGGGTGCAGAACGTGGTCCAGGAACTACAGGGAGAAAAGATTGACATTGTGCCCTGGAGTCCTGATCCGGCCCGCTATGTTTCCAATGCCTTGTCCCCAGCCCAGGTTTCGCTGGTGGTGGTGGATGAAGAGAAAAAAACCCTGGTGGTGGTTGTGCCTGACGACCAGCTTTCCCTGGCAATTGGCCGACAGGGGCAGAATGTGCGCTTGGCTGCAGCCCTGTTGGGGTGGCGGATTGATGTGAAGAGTGAGCAGAAGTATGCTAAATTTAGCGAAGAAGGCTTCCAGTCTTTGCTCGATGTGCAGGGGATGGATGAAAAAACTGCGGAAGCCCTCTATGATGCGGGCTTCAATTCGGCTCAGGATCTGGCCGAAGCGGAAGTCGCAACTGTGGTTGCCGAACTGGAGTCCCTTGACGAAAACAGGATTGCCCGTTTGATCGCCTCCGCTCAAAAAGCCAACACGGCTCAGGGGAAAGACGACTCAGAACCGGCGTCAACCGTGGATAGAGAGCAATAATTCATTTGGTATGACCGCCGTCTTTGGGGAAAAGGGCAAGGCGCCGATTCGGACATGTCTGGGGTGCCGCCAGAGAAAAGCGCAGCAGGAGATGTGGCGGTTTGCCGTGGACAACAACGGTCGTGTAATGAAAGATTTCTGCGGGAAGCATGATGGACGTCATGCCTACTGTTGTCAGGATGACAGTTGTCTGCAGAAGTTTCTTAAAAATAAAAAAGGATTATCCAGAGCGTTTCGCCAACAGGTGCTGGGATTTGACGAAGGGTTGCAAGGCCTCTTCGGGAGTGAGCAATGACAAAAATCAGGGTTTACGAGTTAGCTAAAGAAGCGGAAATGGAAAACAAGGATTTGGTGGCAACCCTCATTGAGATGGGCTATGCCATTAAATCCCATAGTTCCTCTCTGGATGACGAAACAGCACAGGATATCCGCCAAAGGCTCGGGATAGGGCAGACCCGGACGGAAGAAAAAAGGATCCAGGGCGCCGGGCGGACGACTATTATCCGTAGAAGAACCAAGAACGTGCCGGTTGAGGTTCCGCCTGCGGGAGAAGCGCCTGCCAAGCCGAGGCCGCCTGTCGTTTCAACGGCAGAGAGCGAAGAGGCTGGGTCGACCAGGGCGGAAAAATCTGCGAAAAGCACCAGAAAAGTCGAGGGCGAGGTTGCCGAACCGATGCTTCCGGTAGAGCTGGAAGGCGATGAAGCGCCAGAGTTGTCCGCACGGTCAGAGGAAGAAACAACAGAGGCAGCCCCGGACGACGGCGCTGTTGAGGCGACCGAGGCCGAAGAAGTCTCTGTGGCGGAGACGGTTGAGGATGACGACGAATCGGAAGAGCAGGCCCCCTTTGTGCAGGATAAGCATCGCCATGGGTTTGCCAGGGTAATTAAAAGGGCGGCCATTGTCATTGCGCCCGCTGCTCCGCCGCGCCCATTCACGCCCAAGCCGAAAAGGACTGAAGCTGTTAAGGGAAAGCCCGTTGTTGCCGAGGTTCCCGCGGCCAAGGGAGTCGATGAGGGTGACAAGGGCGACGGGCTCAAGGGGAAGAAGGGCAAGCGGTTTGTTAAATTTACCACTGAGACCGCCGAGCATGACCGGACCAAAAAAGCTCCGTTGCGCAGTCAGCGACAGGCGGATATCGATATCGAGGACGTTGACGATGCGCTTGGCGGAAAAATTCCCGCTGGGTTGCGCATAGCACGCAACGCACGCAGCGGCGGCAAGAAAGGCAAGCGTCAGGGCGTTTCCCAGCAGGCAGCGGAAACAAAGGCGATCAAGAAGCGGATCAAGGTCCATGAAACCATTACGGTTGGCGATCTTGCCCACC
>Ga0334722_10002224_pt1 | contig 22304 bp, 32 predicted proteins | sample C3_bottom_MG_FD_207210 | JGI IMG/M metagenome (GOLD analysis project Ga0334722, IMG submission 207210) | Sediment microbial communities from Yellowstone Lake, YNP, Wyoming, USA - C3_bottom | ecosystem: Environmental > Aquatic > Freshwater > Lake > Sediment | place: USA: Wyoming | collected... | reverse complement strand
AGGTCTGCCTCTCCTCCACGACCGGGACGGACTCCGCCACCCACCGGGGGGAATTGCCGACCGTCCATGTCAGGAGCGCGAATTCGACGCGCCCCGCGGACGAAGCCGCAAGGATCCCCGTGCAACCGTCGAACTCCGTGTACTGCCAGGATTCCGCTTGGCTCTGCCACGCACAGAGCGCGGCGTCTTTCGTCTGGCCCTTCCAGAACTGGAGGACGAGCCGGAGGTCCGCGCCGATGCCGCCGATCAGGAGTCCTGTGTTCACGTCGCCGTCAACGTCAACCCAGAAGCGGAAGGCGTCCATGCGCTCGTTCGCCCCCCAAGTCGGTGTGTGGAAGGCCCAGTAGTGGCGGAGCTGCGTCGTGATCTCCTGCCAGCCGGTCTCGTCCCCGTGGATCGGTTCCGCCGCCCAGTCTGCGAAGTCCCCGTCGATGCGGACGGGCTCGTAGTCGAGCGGGGTAGCGACGTACGCGGACCACATCATAACGAGCAACGAGAGGATCAGGAGCGCGCCGACCATGATGTTCCAGCGGGTCTTACGAGAGGGCGGCCTGAGAAGAACGCCGCGCGGATCCCTGCGCGGGACGGCTAGCGTGAACCCGTTGATGCGACCTGGAGCGCGGGGAAGCGTGGTTCGGCGTATTCGCGAGGGAGTATTTAAGTGGGCAGATTACAGGGAAGAGTGTCCAGTCCTCACAGGAACATCGACCAGCGATACGGCGTCCCGCCGTCTTTCTCCGCCGGACATGCCAAATCCTGATGTCCACTGACTCGCCGTTTGTGACGATGATGTGATGGACGGTACTGAGCACTGTCATGCTCCCTCCGGGGTGGGCAGGAACGCCCTCGCCACGGCCCGCGCGAGGGGGAGGGGTATCTTGGCGCGAAGGGCGGCCCTCATCGGGGAGGGGGACAAACGCCATTTGCCCTTGCCCCACCGCCGACCCTCCAGCCGCCCGAGCACCGGCACGTCTCCCCAGAGGTATTGAGGGCCGCGGTGACAGACGGGCGGACCGATCCACCGCACCGCCCCGCGGACGTTCTCGATGATGGTTGGAACACGGCTCTCACCCCGAATCCTCCAGACCGCATCGACGCAAGAGGAGTCCGGCACCTCCCGGACATTCCAGCTCGGAGGCATCGCCCAGGGCGCGTATTTGGTGCATGGCGGGCTCGCCACGATCACCGTCGCGCCCCGGAACCGCCGACCGTCCAGGCGGCGCACGTCCGCCCGCACGAATTCCCCGGGGTAGAGGGGCGCGAATCGGGGGTCCACGTCGAACCCCACGACGCGGTATCCTTCGGCGAGGAACCCCTCGGCCCACCCGCCGAGACCACAGAATAGGTCGATGGCGAGCGGCTTCATTATTCTCACTCCACATGATCCAGGTAGATGCGTTGCTTCCGCAGCTCATCCGTCGTTCTCAGAATGGCCTCTTTCAGGTTCTCCCACGCCTCCGGGCTTAGCTCGGGCCGAATCTCCTCAGCGAGCCGGTTCACATGGGCACTCATGGCGATTAGGACGGCCTGGGCATCGTGCCCCGTCATGCCGAGGACCTCGATGGTGTCCGTGAAGTCCATGCGTCCACGGCGGACAGCGTTCCGTGCAGGCGGTCATTTCTTCCCTCTCCTGACGCTTCTCCGGTCTTCCCTGAGAATCGCCTCCATCTGCTCCGTGATGTCCGTCTTCTGGATCGCCATGAACCTCCCTTCGCCCCTGTCTTGGTACCGGGTCGAGTAGTACCAGCGGTTCGTCAGGTCCGACCTGAAAATCATCGGCTTCATTGTCCCTTCGGATAGACTGGCGAGTAGATATATGTTACTATCAGCGATAGGTATAGATACCTCCCCCTCCATCCCGCCTCCAGCTCTCCGGCGCCAGCGTGAACTCGATGCGCCACACCTCGGGGTCACCGATGGGCCACCCGTAGATCGAGCCCCACGCGATGAGGAATTGGTCGACGGGTCGCCGCGTCACGGTCTTCCGTCCCTCAGGGATGGCCTCCATGAGCGGCCCCTTGAACCTCATCTCGGGCACCCCCGCTCCCCTTCGACCTCAAGAGGGGGCGTCATCGTTCCACGTCCACGCCCGCGCCCTCGGCCTGCCGGTAGCGCCACCGGGACTCCCGGAGCAATTGCCGCTTGCGCCGGTGCGTGTTGAGGGCATCGAGGCGGAGCGCTAGGACCGAGGCCTCTGTCTTCCTGATCTCGGTCATGTAGTGGCCGGCGAGGCTGTCGAGTTTGAACAGGTGACGGCACAGGCGGCAGCGGAAGCGCCCGCCAGGGGTCGTGTCGAACATCCTCCGCCCAAAGACCTTGTAGCGGGTCACGGGGCTCGGGATGCTCCGGCGGGGTTTCCCGGTATATAAGGAATCTGTGACCTTCAGGGTAGGGGTAGGTTCCCCCCCTCCCTCTAACATCCCGGCACCGGCTTCCGTCTGAACGCGTCCGGCTGTGTGCAGCAGCGAAAATGGTTCTGTCCGTGTTGGTCGCAGACAGGCACCATCCTACCCGTCTTCGGGTTCGTGAGGAAGACTATTCGTTCACCGCAGCGAGCATGGCACGGTCTCCAATCCCGGTCGGTGATGATCATTGACTACCCCTGGTCAGTGACGCGGGGAGTCCACCAGCGGCGATCCGGGACCAACCAGACCATCCTTCCCGCGTGTCGTCCGCCAGGCAATGCGCGTTTCCGGAACGAGCCTGGGATCATGGGATCCGGCCTCCCTTCGAGTTCTCGCCACCACGTATAGACTTCCAACACCGCCGAACCCTGCCAGACTTCCGAGTTCAGGAGGCCCTCGGGGGAGGAGTTCGGCGGTAGGCGGGTGTTCAGTCCTAATGGTCCGAGGGCGTGGCCCGGGCCGCTCGGGTGGACTGAGGACACCTGGATCAACACGAGACACGGCGAGAACTCGAACCGCTTGAACGCCATCAGGTCGTGTCGCCCGAAGAAGTCCCTCTGCTGCGAGTACTTCCACCGGGCTTCCGGCCAAGCCTTCTCCGGCTTCTCGACGCCATCCTTGGGATCCGTCCACCCTCCCCACCCGTGGGACCTCCAGACTTCCCGCTCCCGGTTCACGAGGTCGTTTCCCCAAGCGCGGTCGGATTGACGCTTGGCCGGACCCGTGGATCGTCGCTTGTCCGTCTTGCCCAGCTCGGCGGTCATGGCTTCTCCGGGAGTTCCTCCAGTTCGTCGTTCCCCAAGCTGTCCACTTGTCCCTGTGCTTCTTCCCGTGTCGACAATGTTCTCACCTGGTAACTCAGAAAAAGACCTTCGCGGGAGCTGTGGGGATGGAGGGATATTCGCGGAAGGGAGTCATCGCGGCTTCCCCCCGACGGTGAGAACGGCCACGTTGTCGAGGACGAGCTGTAGCACCTTGGCACGCTCCAGGGCCGCGTCTCGCTCCGCCTCCGCCTTCTCCGCGCGGGCCATCAAAGCCTGGAGACCGACACCGGGGAATCTCTTCGCGAGGATGCGGTCAGCTTCCTTGACGCGGGCTTCGAGGGCGTGCGCCCGCTTCCGTGTGGCGACGAGGTCGGCCTGGAGACGCTCGTATCGATCACCGCGGTCGAGGCCGGGCTTCGCGGCGGCGGTCATGAGTAGGGGCTCCCCCATGGCCCACCATGCGGCCCCGAGTGACCCAGGGGTCCACAGCACCGGACGATGGGCCCGTGGAGGGCAGGCGAGGGGTAGCGCGTGCCACATTCCGGCTCCCACCGGAGCATAGCCTGGTTCCACTTCGCGGCGGTCACGGTCCCTCCATGTGCGCGGCCCGGAGGTCCTCTATCGCCACGATAATCTTGTCCTTGATGCCGTGGTTGGGCTTGCACGGATGATCCACGAGCCTTGGCGGGGAGGCTGTCCACTCATCATCCTCTCCAGTTTCCCATTGCCCCCGATTAATCTCTTTCAGGGCTTTGGGGATAGCCTCCGAGACATCTTGAGCGCGCTCCGCTTGCACGAGAATCTGGAACTCGCACTCCTTCGAGAACCGGACGATGAAGACGGGCATCTTACTTCCCCCCGACGGTGAGAACGGCCACGTTGTCGAGGACGAACTGTAGCACCTTGGCAAGCACCTTGGCACGCTCCAGGGCCGCGTCTCGCTCCGCCTCCGCCTTCTCCGCGCGGGCCATCAAGGCCTGGAGACCGGGGAATCTCTTCGCGAGGATGCGGTCAGCTTCCTTGACGCGGGCTTCGAGGGCGCGGATGGCATCAACGGCATCTCTACACCGTACGCAATCCCGGAACCTGTCGAATCTTGCCGCGGCTGCTCGGTGCTTCTCCATCGCGGACACTGGCCCCAGGTGGGCATGTGTTCCGGCAGCGGACATTACTGAGCGCATCGCCTCCGAGGGAGGGCCGGGCTTCGCGGCGGCGGGGGTCATACCCGGTCCTCCTTTCTCCATCCTAGACGCGCCGAGAGCGCCAAGACCGTCGTGTACCCTTCCCCGCGCATCTCCGTGATCTGGAACGGCTCGGTCTTGCTCACGTACTGGTTGATCCAGCGGTGCGCGGTGATCGACGAGCACTTGGCTGCCTGAGCCGCCTCCACGTCCATTTCCGTCCTGGTGGGCCACGTCTCCCCGATGTGGTCGGCCAGCCAGTTCGCTATCGCCATCCTGATCTCTCTAGACCGCGCGTAGAACCTCTCTTCTGCGCTCATGTCCAAGGCGGCTTTGCCGACCGTCTGGCGCACACTCGCTAGCACAATCTTTTTTTCTCTCTCTCTCACTTGCCTACCCCCATATGCAATCTGGAGCGCGCGTACCTCTTGTTTCGCTCTCGCCGCCGGTCATGCCTCCGGCTCTTGACGCGAGCAAGTACGGGGAGCCGGTGAGTCCTGGAAACATGCTCTCTGTACTTCCACCACATCTCTACGGCATAGCCGCACCTGCCTGAGTACAGATGCAGCCAGCACCGCACACGGCCCCGCCTCTGGCTCACCTTCCATCCTGCCTCCGAGCGGGTGGAAGGATCGTGGCCTGTGACTTCTCGCCCTTCAGAAAAAGGGGCCGCCGGCGTGGCGGTCGGCGGCATGTGTCGGGGAGGGTGTGATTCAGCGGAAGCGGAAGGGCCGGGCTTCGCGGCGGCGGTCATGGCTTCTCCCGGAGGGCGGCGACGACGCGCCGTTTAAACTCGGTCTGCCACCGACTCCATTCCGGGCGAGACTCGAAGAAAGGAGTCTCGCACCATTCGCGCAGTAGGGCCTCCGCCTTCTCCGCGCGGGCTTCGAGGGCGCGGATATCTTCCGCATAAGCCAGCTCGTTCCAGTCAATGCAACCGCATTGCGGACACGCTTCTGGGGGCTGTCCCTCCAGGGCCTCCGACCGCTCCAGGAGGCCGCATTGGTCGCAACGCCAACCGGGAGGGTCGGGCTTCGCGGCGGCGGGGGTTGCCGAGGGGGCTGTATCACCCTTTTGGGATGACCGAGGCCTCTCACGCGGCTCGCGCGCAGGTTGCTCCCCTTGCGGTGGAGCGGTTGCCCCCCCCGCCGCTTTCGCGTCCCGGCCCTTGTGAGTGGTCATGTCAGTCCTCCCCCCAGATCGTAGTAGTCCATCAGCGCACCGCCGAGTATCCCCAGAGCCTGTGACCGCGCGGCCTGAGGAGCACGAGGAGCTGCGCGGGGTGGCCGAGATGCGACATGCGGCGCGGGAGCATCATGCCCTCGGGAGTGGGGCGGGCCGTCGCGGTCGCGTCGCGGGCGCAGTAGAGAATCACGCTCGTCCCTCCTCCCGCGCGGCCTTGCCGTCTGCGCCATCCTCCGAGGGAGCCGCGGCGATGAGTCGGCGTACCACATCGTCCACGGAATCCCGCCCTCGCTTGAGGGCCACGACGGCATCCCGGGTCGCGCGATCCACCCAGAGGGCCGTCCGCTGCATCTTTTTCCGGCGTGTCATGCGGACGGGATGGAGGGGGAGGTATCTATACCTATCGCTGATAGTAACATATATCTACTCGCCAGTCTATCCCCCCGGCATGGTGCCTGACAGAACGGACGGACGGACAGCGACGACGGCGGGAACGATGGCGGAGATGCGACAGGGTCTCGCGCCGGGTATCGTGGGCATGGGGCATGTCCGTGATGCGGAGGATCGCCTGTGGTCCATCATCACATATGAGGACGGCAGCGAGTACAGGTACCGAGTCGAGGAGGTGAGCGCGTGAGCGGCCCCTTCCTCTTCGGCCTCGGCCCCGGTCATCTCGCGGCCCGGGCCGACAAGATCGCGCGGCGGCACGACGCGCGACTCGTCAACTACACAGAGCCGCGCGGAGAGAAGCGGCATTGGTTCGTGGCGGAGAACCTCGGCGCGCCCTTCGATGGGGCGCGGGCGGCGGCGGTGCTCTCCGATCTCCGAGCGGCTGGGATCATCCCCCCGGCGGTGAGCGCGTGACCGCCACCGAGGCGAAGGCGGGAACGAGCGAACTGAGTCACACGCGGATTCGGGGGGACGACGCTGAGAGCACTTGCTTCGTCGTTTCGCTGAGGGGCCAGGCGGTCCGGTCCGCCCTGGAGTCGCACACGGGATGCGGGCAGTGGGAGGGCGCGTGACCGCCGCCGCGAAGCCCGTGCGAGTCCGCATCGAATATCTCGACGGTCGGGTAGAAATCGTCCTCAAGTCGAAGTGGGACGAACTCTCCAAGGATGAGGACTGGCTCGATGAGCACGTTGCGAGCGCGGACGTGGTGACATGACCGCCCCCTGCAAGCGCTGCGAGGCCGCCGAGGCATACGGCAGGGCTTCCGGTGATGTGACCGAGGCCACGATGGTCGACCTCGCCGCTCTCGCCGCCGCCGCCGGCCCGCACACCTGCCAGGAGGGCGCGTGACCGCCCCTCCCTGCAAGCGCTGCGAGGCGTGGGAGGCCTATCGTGAGGCGTGGGAGGCGTGGGAGGCCTATCGTGTCGCCGTCGCCCGCGCCGACGCCGCCGCCGACGCCGCCCCGATGCACACCTGCCAGGAGGGCGCGTGACCCCCTGCCGTCGATGCGGGAGGCGTACAGCGGCCTACGTAGAGCCCGAGCCCCCGGGGTCCGGCGAGCCGTACTCGATCTATTGCCGCCGGTGCGCCGACCTCCTCGAGGCCTCCGCCGCCCCCTCCCGCCAAGAGCTGATCGAGACACAGGCTGAGGCTCAGGCGGAGGCTCTGCGCGAGGCCGCCGAGATCATGGACTTCTCCTCGGGGCCTGACTAATTCCCCGTAGTCAGGCACCATCCCCGGGGGGGCCGGGCCTTCTGGCCCGTGCCTCCCCTCTCCGCTCCTTCTTCCCATCCCTTCTTCCCCCTCCCCAGGATTTCGCAGCGGCTTGACGAGCGGTTTTCCAGCGGAAACGCCGGTTGAGTGGTATATTAAGGTATCGGTTGAAAGTGAGTCGGTTTCCGGCGGGCGTGTGGGAAGGTGTTTAGGTTTGTGTATGCTGGGTAGTGGCTATCCCCCTCGGAGGGGGATAGCTGGAAAGCCCGACTTCCCCCCAGAAAATGCGGGGGAAGTTTCGCCCGGTTCGCACGGACTCATCAGGGGCCTAGCTGTCGCTTTCGATGCGGGGCGCCAAGAGATAGGTTCCCTCCAGGGTCTCGGTGTAGAAGTCCACACTCAGGGGGTAGTCGGTCCCCATCTTTAGGGTCAGATTCGCGGCCTTCGGAAGCGCCCCGATGAAGGCGCGCAGGTAGTCCAGACTGTAGACGCTTCGGTGCGTCTCCCCCTTCTGTGCTCCTCTCTCGGCCTTCAGGTAGGGGTCGGTCTTCTCGTGGGTCTTCTCGGTATCCCCGGCAGCGTCGTAAGAGACTCCATCCCCCGCCGTGATGGTCAGGTGGTCAGACACTAGGCTAGCGGTCTTGAGGATCACCGCCAAGGTTTCCCGGTCCATGTCCCAGGTGAAACCCGGGTTCGTGAAGGTCGGCATCTTGGGCTTCGTGAAGCCCGAAGCGTCCACGAGACCTAGGGTTCTCGAGGAGTTCCCTAGGGTGAGGGTTGCCACGGTCTCATCAAAGACAATCTTGGCGGTCTTCGGTCCGTCCTTCGAGGGCTTGAGGGCCTTGAAGGCCCCTCCGAACTTCTCGAAGTCCATCCCGACTAGCCGTTCCCCCTTCGTGTTGTACGTGTCGACCCCGCGGGTCCATCGGAGGTTCACGTAGGCAACATGCGCAGGGTCCACTAGCTCGGTCTGGAGCTTCCCGCTCGCGATCGTGACTAGCCCCTCATCCGACAAGGCGCCCGCGATTCCGACAAAGGACTTCCAATCCTTCAGGTCCCCGGAGGCTTCGAAGGGTTCCGGGGTGGGCTTCGGCGGTTCGGCGGGAGTCTCGAGGGTTGGAGTCTGCGCGCCGAGGTCTGGGACTTCGACGCGAAAGCCTGGCGGCATCGGCGCGGCATCCTTTACCCAGCCCTTTACCCCACCAAGGTTCGGCGGTGTGGGTGCGTCCACCCTCAGGATCAGGAAGCGGTCTGCTTCCATGATCAGGCCATAGGCGGTAGCTCGGACGGTTCCGCGGACCTCGACGGGCTGCGCGACTAGGCGGTCCGTCAAGGATTCCCGGGTCTCATCCCCGAAGGGGTAGCGCGCGGTCAAGGCCCCGGACCCGTCGTCGATGACGATTTCCAGGCTCTCCCTTACGTCCACCACGATTCCCCGCACGGTGCAGCACCGCGCGAAGTTCGGGTCGCTAGCCGCATGGGCTAGCTCATCCACCCAAGATCTAGGTGCGTGTGCGTTCTCGGTCTCTCCCGGTGTCACTGTGGCGGCGCCGGGTCTCGCCGCAAGCTCGGAGGCTTGCATACTATCACGTATATCTCATGCTATCTTAAGGCCTTCTACTAGGAGGCGAGGTCGGACGACCGAACCGCGCGATGGCGCGATTCCGTAGACCGATTCCGTAGACCGATTCCGTAGACCGGAAACCATGACCCCCCCTCGTGCGACACAAACGCGCATTGGATTTTCGCCCTCTCAGTTTTTTCGCTACGTGGTTTTTTCGAGCTGGACCCCACATGCACTCGAAAGACCGCTCTGGAATCCCCGGGGAGGGGAGGGATTTTTCAGAGGAAGCCGATGAGCGCCCCGCCGGCGGTGAAGACCGCGAAGGCGAAGAGTATCTTCGACAGCCAATTGGTATGAGTCATCAACCAGACGAGGACGGCGCCGATCAGCAGGCCGGCGGTGATGAGCCCGAGGCCGACGGGCGAACCCGCCGCCAAGGCTTTGCCCGCCAAGGCGCCGAAGAACGCCACCCACCCCAGGGCCATCCAGAATCCGAATCCTTCCATGTCAGCCTCCGATCAGGACGCCAGCCGCGACGAACACGACCGCGAGCGGGAGGAGGAGGGGGAACGACAGGAAGATGCTGGCGACTCCAGCCAGAGCGCCAGAGCGCCGAGCCCCACAAGCCACTTCTTCATAGCCTCACCCCCACCGCCGCAGCGGACTTCATTGGATCACCCTCGTCAGCACGGCACCCGCCAGGATGACCAGGGCGCCGATGAGGATCCCCACGATCACCTTCGTCTTCGGGGAGACGGGGAGGGGGAGGAGGGGCAACGTGAACATGAGCAGGAGGCCGATGACGAGGATCACCCAGAAGAGGACGGGGATGCCGCCAGGCGAGATGGTCTCGCCCTTGGCGTGGACCACCACATCCACGTCCGCATGGGCCGGACGGCAGCCCGAGTCCTGGGCGGTGATGGAGATACGCGTGGTTCGCGTAACACCGAGGTCGGAGTCCGTCGTGTAGTCATAGGCCGTCTGCCCAGACACGTCGTACTCCACCGGCGAGCTCGTCCCGATCCGCAGGATGATCTTGGCTATGGGGGAGTTCGTGGTGGGGTTCGGCGTGGCGTTCCAGGTCACATGGACGATATCGCCTTCCGAGTACTCCGCCTTGTCGGTCTTCAGGTGGACCGTGGGGGCGTTAGCGGAGATGTCTACCACGCCAGCGTCGTCCCAATGCTGCTGGTAGAGTTCTGACCACAGCTCCACGACGATGATGTTCTGACAGTCTCCGCTCGTCTGGAACTCCGCAGACGTGATCGGGATGCACTTCTGCCCGGTGATGGATGGAACCTCGTACTTGTCGAGGAGGGTCTTCGACGTGCCCTTGTGGTAGGCCACGAGATACCATCCCTTGCCGTCGATCTCGGAGGAGGTGTACGGGACCTTCCAGTTCGCACAGGCTTCTTGGCCGACGGTGTAGAGGTCCTTGTTCCAGTTCACTTGGCCGATTCCGGACACGAGGTTCACCTCATCCGAGGCGACCATGTAGTACGGGTTGTTCAGGAAGGCGCATTTCGTCCAGAGTTCCACACGGAAGACAGACCCGGCAGGGTAGATGCCGCGGAGTTTGAGTTGCTCCGGGGTGTAGTCGAACCAGCCGAAGGTCTGCGTCAACGGAGTCGTTACAGGGAACGTCTTGTAGGGCTTCTCGTTGATGAATGTCCTGTACTCCCGCGCGTCGATGTAACAAGAGACCGAGAAGAGTTCCCCGGTGTCCCTGACCCTCCCGCCGAAGGCGATGAGTTCCGAATCCTTGTCCGCAGCGATGGCGGTGACGATCTGCTTCTGGACGATGAGTTCCCCGAAACCCTCGCCGTTCGGGTTGTACGAACCGCTGCCTTCCCAACCGCCGTTCTTGTAGGATTGGGTATTGGTGTTCGCCCCGCCGATGGCGAAAAGGAACACCCACGTCGATGCCAGGGCGATGACGACGAAGATGATAAAGGCCAGTATCGCCGCGTGGTGGTGGACACGGCTAATGGCGTAGAGGGCCACCAGGCCGACGAGCATCAGGACGCTGACCCAAGCGAACTCCGGGGCGACGAGGCCGAAGAGGAGCGCGGGTATGGCTACGATGAGCAGGACGAGCGGCAGGACGGCGATGCCGCCCCTATCCGTTCGGAGTCCGATCATGTGCGCCTCCGAGCCACCACGACGATGAGCCCGACGACCGCGATTATGGGGAGCACCTCAAGGCTTGGCAGGAAACGCGTTTCCTGGTCCGTGGTGTTCGTTTCGTTCGTACCCGGGCCTCCCGTCCCGCCCGTTCCTCCCGTCCCGCCCGTTCCTCCCGTCCCGCCCGTTCCTCCGGTGCCGCCCGTCCCTGATGCGGCCAGCCCCCATAGGCGCGTGGCGAGGCTCGAAGCCTCCGTGTCGGGGTCGACGGGGCCGTTGGCCCAATACCACTTGCCCGGACTTCCGGCGGCGTCGTTGAGGCTCACGGTGCAGCGCCGCGCCGTGAGCCCGGACTGGTCCGGGTGGTCCACGCGCACCCACACCGGAGACGCCTCGGCGGTGATGGCGGAGTTCGGGATTGTGGCGGTCTTGAATCCGCTGCCGCAGTCCAGGATGAAGGACAGCGGGCCATTGAAGACGGGATCGCGCCGGATGAGAATCTCCGTGCTGTAAATCCCGTTGGCGGTGACGGAGGCGAACGTGTCCGAGAGCCCGTAGTCCGTGCCCGTCGTGCCCGATGCCGGCGCGTGCTCCGCGATGAGGTCCTGCCCCACGAGAAACGGGTGGAGGAAGAGGACGGCGATCACGAGCACGATCACGGCGATCCCGATTGCCCAGAACTTCATGCACCCTCCCCGATCAGAACGCGGCCATGCCCGGCACGGACCACAGGATCACCGTCACGTTGTAGGCCCCGTGAAGCGTGATGGCGGCGATGGGTCCGAACCACTTCCCCACCCGGGATTCCACCAGCCACATTAGCGCGGTCATCAGCATACCGAAGACGAAGGCGAAGAGGAAGAACGCAAGGTCCGGACTCTGACCGGAGAAGAGTCGCGCGACTTGTGGATGCAGGAGGACCCAGAAGACGTTCGCGCTGAGGGGGCTGTAGGGGAGCGTGTGCAGCCACGTCCACCGCCCGAACTCCTCCACCGACGGCGCGATGACGCCGAAGAGAAAGAAGAGACTCGCCTTCTCCTCGAACGTCCTCGACGAGACCTGGAACGGGTGCAGGACCAGGAGCACTCCCAATCCTACCAAGTAGGCGGCCAACATCAGGAACACCGGACGCGGGAGGTTGCGGAGCTGCCAAGTGGGGTGTCCCCAGATGCGTTCCGGGGAGGGATACAGAGAGATCAGGCCCAACAGAAAGAGGAAGAAGATGCCGTACAAGATCACGGGATCCGTCTGGCGCGCGATCATCATCGACAGGAGGATGCTGGAGAGCGACGTGAGAACGGTCATCCGCCTCTGGAGCTTGCCGCGCTGCGTCGTCTCCCTCACGCTTTGCCGGAAGCTCATGGTTCTCCGTCATGGCGGTGTTCCTCTTTAAAGTGGAAGGGTGGAGGCCGTGGGGAAGCGACGGCCTCCTGATGTGTGATCAGGTTCGCACCAGGAGAGTCTCCGTGAAGTCCACCTGACAGACCTGGGTGCCGGACGAACCGCAGGAGTTCGGGTCCTTGTCTGGACCAGAGAACTGATAGCTGATCGTCAGTGTGCTACCAATGGGCGGGTTGACGAAGCCGAACGGGCCGAAGTTGTGCTGCTGGAAGAAGAAGGCCAAGAAGTCCGGGTTCGCGCCGGTGCTCGTGGAGATGCTGTGCCAGTTGCTCCAAGTGCTCGCGGTGATCACGCCGCCGGGGCTCGCGGTGCTCTCCCAGAAGGAGTACCACACGTCTCCAGTTGCCTGGGTGTCCTTGACCTGGACGCCCGTGATGTAGCTGCCCGCCGCCACGTCCCAGACCCAAATCTGACGTTCGGAGGAGTTCGTGTCCTGGGCCGTCACGACGGAGACCATCGCGCGGGCGTACATCGGCTGCGCGTCGAGGTTGTTGTCCCCGTTGCCGTCGTACCCCTGAATCTGAATCTGGAGGTCGATGCCGCAGACATCCGGGGCAGAGAACGCCGCATCCGATGTCGCCACGTCGTCGTCCATCGTGTTGTGAACGGCGACCTTGATCGGGAGCGAGGACACGTCGATGTAGGCGTTCGTGCCGTAGGCGCACAGAGTGGCCGCAGGGCTTTCTACGGAATTGGCCGCAGTGAACCCGTCGCTGTCCGTCACTTCCGAGATCGCGTCGTGTGGCGTCCCCAGGCGCGTGGACGGGACGGTTACGGTGATCGGGGAGTGGTGCGAGACAGGAAGACCGTCTCCGCCGCCGTCACCACCGGGTGCGCCAACCATGCCAACGATGGGTACGGCGAGGAGGAATCCGACAGCGATGGCGCCGATGATCCGGGTCTTGTGGGCGAGTCCCTTCCACATGGCGAGCATGGCGAGGAGACCGATCACGCCGAGCAGGAGCATGATGCCGTACCACGGCGAGAAGCCTTCGATGAAGCCTCCGTCCCCGGCACTTGCCACCGGGATCGAGAACAGTCCCACCGCCGACGCGAAGAAGGCCGCCAAGAGTCGGCGGATGCGCTTGTCCTGCTGCATGAGCCCGGAATCCTGCCTGGAGTACTTAAGTAGCGGAGGAGCATCGAGGCTCGAAGCGCACTGCTACCGCATCCGTGGCAGGGCGAGAGCCTCTCCAGTACGTTTCTTCTCCGACACGATGTACTCCTGCACGGACGCCTGTTGCAATAGGTGTTTGCCGAACTGTCCATCGGACTTGTCCAACTCGTCATCCAACGGGGACCAATCCGGCTCCTGCCAGTTCTCTCGAGTGTAGGCGAGGCAGTGATCGTAGAGCGCGCGCCAGGACGGCGGGATGTCCGAGAACCGGAGGCGGGCAATCTCGTTGCCCCACTGCTTCGTCGTCTCATTCATCTCCCCGCCCGAGAGTTCGTAGACGATGGCGCGGCGGGGAGTTCCAGGCGGGTCCGTATCCTTCGGCGGCTCGACCTGAATGTAGAGCATGACCGCCGGCCACAACTCTGTATCGAGGCGGAAGATGCTCGGCCCGGCGCAGATCACGGGCTGCTTCTCCTTTGGCTTCTCGGGCCAGTAGAGGACGATGTTCTTCTGATCCGGTTTGTTCCACGTCCGGCGGTGGAGGAGTTCGCTCATCTCATCGATCCCCCAGGACCAGTGGGGCGTGTGGTCATTGAAGAACCTCTGAAAGCGGGCGAAGTCGTGCTGGAAGACGAGATCGTATCGCATGTCAAACCGGCGCTGCGTCATCTTCGCCCGGACCATCATCTCCGAGACCAGGGCGTGAAGCTGGATCATCAGGGCGCTCTTTCCGCTTCGGTAGGCGAAGTAGTTGTGTCTCGTCCCGACGAGGACGATTCCCAACTGGTCCCGCTTCATCTTGTCGAAGATGCGGTTGGCGAGCCAGACCGGCCCGCGGTACTCCATGCCGGTCATCGTGCGCTCCGGGTCTATGCAGGTGAGAAGTTCGAGGTTCTCCCGCGGGACCGGCTCCAGCTCTCTCAGTTCGTTTCGGAACCAGGCCCCGTAAGTCTTGAGCTTCCCAAGCAGGAACTCCAGGGAGCGGGGGGCGAGTTCCTCCGTACGGAGATCGTCCTCATGGAACGTGGCGTACCACTGGTCGAGGATGGAGGGTTGCTCCGGGAACGCTGCCGAGACCTTGGCGACGAGGTTGGGGAGCGTCCGCTGTATCCACAGGCGGCGAGAAGTCCCCACGTCGAAGAGGAAGGCCCACTTGTCATAGAGTCGCTGCCAGACATCGACGTGGATCGTAAGCAGTGTCGCGGGGTCGAACTTGTCCGTGACCCACAGCGGAATCTCGATGTCCGGGACCTCATCGACGTTTCGGATGCGCCCGACTGTGGCCGTAACGGCGTCTTCCGTGGCGTGGGCGAGGAGCTGTCCCCTACCGGCCTGCGATGGATTCGTTTTCTCGGTCGTCGTCATATTGGGCCTTGGTGGAACGATGGAGCTGCGCGGCGTCGAGTCCCCTCTCGAGGAGCGCCCGGACGTAGGAGCGGTTCTCCTGGTTCTTGGCCCAATAGTCGTAGAGCTGGGCCAGAGAGTTGTCCCGATGCTCTCCCGTCTGCGGGCGGCGGGAGTACCCGACGATCACGAACCCCGGCGTCCCCTGGGGCTCCCTGCTGATGGGGTCCGGATTGGAGTTCATGTGGCGGCGCACCCGCCAGCGTTGCGACACGGGATCGTCCCGTATCCAGGTTTCGACCTCCTGCGGCAAGCACTGGAGGGAGGGGAGGGGGAATGGTATCCAGTCCATCAGCCAGAGGTTATTGACGAGGATCCCTGGCAACGGGGCGAGACCGGCTTTCGACATCTTGAGGCGCGAGCCGCAGAGGAGCGTCCCGTCCCGAAAGAACCCCGCCGCTTGGAGCCAGACGAACCAGCCGCCATCCCCGGCCTCGAACCCCGGGAGCTCTGTTCCCCCGAGGGGATGCTTCCCGTACCAAGATTTGTACGTCACGGTGTCCCGCAGGTGGACCTTCTCGCAGCCGTTCGTGAGGTGCTTCGCCGGTTCGCACCTGATCTCCTTGGGGAGTTCCCTCCACACCTTCTCATCGATGCGGTAGGGGGTCGTGACGCAGAGCCGGGGGGAGTTCTGGCGTCTCTTGATGTTCCGCACTCGCCCGTCGCCCAAATCGACCCAGGGGCCGGAGGCCGCGTACATGTCCGCCGTGACCTTCGTGAAACAGAAGACACCAACGATGGCCGTCCCTATCCAGACGAACCAGAAGTCCGTGACGAGGGCCGGACCGCCGCGCAGAGCAAGCAAAATGAACGAGGCCACGCACACCGCGAAAGCGACGAAACCTGCGATCCCGAGGTAGGTCTCGAAGACCATGATCGGGTTGAACGTGTATTCCGCACCGGGGTACATCTTCTTGACGGCTGCCGGAGAATCTCCCATCATGCAGGCTTCTCCTCCGTGACCAAGACCGCCGCCGTGGACACGACTGGCGCTACGGCGGAGCGCGGCACCCCCGGAGAGATCAATGGCGGCTCAAGGGACCGCCTCAGTGTGATGAGCGCCTGCTTGTACTTGAGCCGGTGCTCGTTCATAGCCCGCATGTTCTCCCGGAGTTCCTTGGGGGAGACGAGGCCGTACATTCGCTTCCCCCGCGCCGTGGCCCTCTCCACATTCTCCCCGTACTTCCCCACCTCCATCATCTCGACGGCGAGCGTGTGTAGGGCCTCCAGGGAGTTCTCACGGGTCTGAAGGGCGGTCAGCGTGGAGTCCCCGCCCTTGGAACTCTCATGGGGTTGGAGGAACCAGCGAGGGCGGCGCAGCCGCCATGACAAGGGGATGTCCCTGTCCCGCTTCCGGTGACGATGGAGTTCGTGCGTCCTGAGCAAAGCGCCTGGAGCGAGGAGTAGGATCCCGAGGGACGCGAAGACGAGCAGGATGAACCTGGAGCCGGACTCGCTCTTAGAGATGTAGGTCACGCGCTCCCGATCCCACTCGGCCCGCTGACAAGTGATGTTGCAGTAGGTCTTCAGGAGGAGGGTGTGGTGGACGGAGATGCCGCCCTCGGTGACGTTGAGATCGAGCGACCATGTATCATCCACGTAGTCGGGGGATGGGAAATTGATGGTTGTCGGGAGACCGGGCTGGAGAATTGCGAGCGTCGTGTACCAAAGCGATCCGTCCTTCAGATAGAGAGTAAGGTTGGCCGTGCCGTTCCCTTCGAGTGTGATCGGCCAACTCCCCCCGACCGGGACCTCCTGGATGAAAGAGTACTCCGCTCCCCGAGCCGGAGCCGCCACCATTACCAGGAGAAAAACGACGAATATCCCTGGAGTAGCGGCCCACTTAGTGACTTTGCGGGGAGCGGCGCGAGCGTGGGTCACAGGACCGACCCCTGCCGCCGGAGCGCATCGAACCGCTGCACGGCGCACCGCTCCGCGATCACCTTGGCGTCATCTCTGGCGTAGACCTTCAGGAGTCTCTTCCACAGGTCCTCGTCCTTCGTCCCGACGATGTGGAAGACCGCCCGCAGCGTGTGGCCGTTCTTCGAGGACCGCTCCAGTTCTGAGACGTAAGAGGCGATGAACCCGGGGTCATGGCCGCCACCGAAGAAGAAGAGATCGAGGTCTTCCCGGGCCCTCTGCGGGTCCGCCACGAACCGGGCCTGAAGCCGCCGGCGATGATCGACGTGGAGCTTCAGCGGCACGGACTCCCCGAGTATGCTGCTGTACTGGTTCGTCCTGACACACCACTCCATCGAAAGGATCACCCCGTTCTCGTGTACACACGTCTCTTCCGCCGTTTCCAACGTCGATAAGCCATGTAGACCGGGAAGCCAACGATGAGGGCGAGACCGATCCACAGGACGATACGTGGGAAGTCGTCCGTCTGGACGGAGAAATCCGCCTTCACGTCCGCTCCGTTCCCGTAGACCCCCCGCATGTGGAGCGTGTGTCCGGTCCGCGCGATGGAGTACCAGGGGTTCCCCGAGGGCAGGACGACGGCGCCGTACTTCGGCCCGCACCGCTCCTCGCCGGCGTCGAGGGCGAAGCAGACCCGCTGGACATCCGCGTTCACGTTCCAGGAGGAGATGTCGAGGCAACGGACATTCTGGAACAGCCAGTCGTAGGAGCAGTCCGCGGCGAGCGGGTTCGGGGAGCCGCCGCCTCCCTCGGTAGTTGTCTGGGTGATCGCGGCGTAGTCGAGGAGAGCGACGACGTTCCGATTTTCACTGCCGGAGAATGTGTTATGGGTTGAGGTTTGAGGGTAGTCCAGAAATCTGACCATCGCGACTCCAGAGGTGTCTATCTCATCTGCCTGCAAAGGATAGGTGTGGTCAGAGTAGACGTACTCGGGAACGGTTGGAGGAAGGCCCGAACTCGTCACACTCTCGCGGGTGTTCCATGTCCCGGTGCTGTAGTCATAGAGTTGCACAGCAATGTCCTCGGGATTCGCTGAACCTGGAAGTACCCAGTATGCCGCCATGCTCCAATCGAACATTGCGGAGATTCCATGTGTCAATCCAGAGAAATCGTAGACAAGTTCCAGGCGCCAATTCGCGTGGCGGATCGTGATAGTGAGTCCGATGGCAGTTACGCGAGAGATGTCGCTTGCAGCGTCCGCGATATGGCCGACCTCGACTTCGAGGCCCTGGAGGTCCCCGAGTCCTGGTGTCAATGGACAGTTCACGGAGTCCCATGAGGCCCCCGCGGTCGTGTAGTTCGTGTAGGTCGATGTTAGGACGTAGCTTTTCTGCACACACAGGTTCCCGTCCGAGTCGTAAACACTAATGTCGAAACCCGGATCGTCGTTCGCTCCTGGGATGAACAGAGCGTAGGCCCAGGCGGTGACATCGAGAACGACACGTTGGGTCGTGCTGGAGCACATGTTCCCGCTGTTGGAAACTGGGCAATCCGTAATCGCGTATCGGGACTGAATCGAACATGCGGCCACGCAGTTGTGGTAGATGTACGTCGCGTTATCATCGTGGCCTGGTCCCTCGTCTAAGCAGGTGTTCGTGTTCGGAGAAGAGCATCCGACGGCCCCCCCCCACTCTTGCGGGGCACTCTCCGCGTTCGGAACGAAGTACGGCGTGTGTACTTCGCCCCCCCCACCGTCCGTTTGACGGTATTTACAGGTGTACGTGTCGTCTGGCTCGTCGCGCGCTTGTTCGATGCACTCCGGGAAGCTCCCGTCAGCTTGCTGTCCATAGGTGACCGTCTGGGCGGACGGGAACGTGATCGTGGACGCGGCCCGCGCCGCCGGCGTCGGCGTGATGAAGACCAGCATGAACAGACACGCAGCGACGACGAGAGCTCTCATCTCTTCTTCCTCCGCTTCCTCCCCGCGACCAGGAGCACGGCGAGGAGCAGGATGGCAGAGAGCAGGAGGAGACGGGGCAGGCCCGAAGTCTCCACGAAGACCTGACGGGAGAACGTCACGCCGTTGCCGTATGTCGCGTTCATCTGGAGGACGTGCGTCGAGACGCCGAACGCGAACCAGGAATCCCCGGAGGGCAGGTCCACGGACCCGCCGCGAGTGGTACACACCGCCACGCCGCCGTCGAGGCGGAAACACACGGTGGACACGTTCGCTCCCTCCACCCAGGGAGAGACATCCCGGCATCGGAGGACCAGGAGGAACGCGTTGTCCGCGCACTCGGGGATGAGCCGGAACGTCGAGCCGAACTCCTCCGGGCCGGGCTGCATGTAGAAGATGTAGCGGTGGAGGCCCACGGGGGTGTCGTAGAGCCAGACCTCTCCCTCGTTGGGCCGGAGATCGTAGTGGGCGCCGTGCCCGTCCATGAGGACGGTCCGCCTCGGCATCGGGACGTTCACGATCCGCAGCGTGTCCAGGTAGGTGTCCGTGTCGATGTCCACGACGAGGGTATCCTGGCGGCGGAGCCAGGTGTCGTGGTCCGTGGAGGGGCAATCCTGGAAGAACTCCAGGCAGCCCCGCTGGTCGTAGTTCTCCTGCGCGTCCACGGTCGCGTTGACGATGCCCCGCAGCGTGATCGTCCAAAGCCACTCGTCCACAGAAGGGACATAATCGACCTGGATGCTCCCCGGCGTCATGGGGTCGTCCAGTACCACGTAGACCTCGGGGCGGCAGAAGCCATCCGAGGAGCAAGAGGTGTATCGGTGGATTTCCTGGGTCAGGTCCGAGTACCCCCGCACGAACGGGGAGAGCCACGCGACGACGAGGATGGCGAGGATCGTGACGATGGCGAGGACCAGCAGGTAGAACTTGCGCGCGACCCACATCTCATCCTCGGGGTGGTACTCCCCGATCTTCTCCTGCCAAGCCATCTCCTCTTCCAGTTTCACTTCCGCCTCCAGACCGCGATGAGAACGAGCGTCCCCAAGGGGAACGCGACAAAGAGCACCTGCTCCAGCTCCGGGAGCGGGATGGTCGCGCGGCTGTTCCCCGTGGAGTCCGAGTCGTCGTAGTCGACCAGCACGGACCCGGCAGCAGAGCTGTGTGCGATCTTGATCCGCACCACGTCATCCGAGTCCAGGACGATGGAGGCGACCCCGGAGATCAGGCATTGCACGTCGTCTCCCCGCGTCACGACATTGAGGCACGTCCCCACCGTGGACTTCACGGCGTCCGTGGGTTTGTCCCAGATTTCCAGGCGCACGTCGTACTCCACGGGGCGCGGCCCCCATGCGAAATCGAAGTAGGGATACGCCTGGTCCGTCGCGTCCGCGGTGATGCTCGTCTCGGTGAGCACGTGGTTGGCCCCGCCGGCGGCGGCGAAGTTGCCATCCCACTGATGGGAGAGGATATCGTTGTTGGAGTTCGAGCGCAAGATGATCGCGGCGTCCGTGGCCGAGCCCCACGGCTGCTGGATCGCTGTGAACCAACTGGAGGAGCCCGTGCATGCCTCGAATGTCCCCGTCCCGGTCCAAGCGTCCGTCGCGTCATTGTAGGTGCGGTACTCGCACCGGGCGTCCACTCCATCGTAGAGGAACACGGCGCCGTCCACGGTGTTGTCCACTTGGGCGGACTGGAAGTTCCAGGCGAAATCGTAGCAGCGGGCGACTATGGAGCAGTCTGTGGAGGAGGGCTCCTGGTTCGTCTCTACCGCTCCGCCCGCACCGGCGACGCCCTCCCAGTTCCAGATGTCGATGTCGTTCGTGTCGTCGTTCTGGCCCACGAGAGCGCGGTTGGTCCCGATCTGGTAAGCGTACCCGGTGCTCATCGTCCGCACATCGTTGTTGGCCGAGGGGTTCGGGTCGAAAGCCGCGCAGGTCACTGTGACGCCGTTGTCGTACTCCCATCCGGCGGCTGAGGTCCACTCGCAGACGTTCATGTTGCTGGCCCCATCCCCAGAGTAGGCGACGAACTCGTTCGCGCTGTCCTCAGCGTAGACGGCGCCCGGGTAGCTCTTGGTCAGCGTGTAGGCCAGGGTCGCGGCGCGCATGTCGTCCCCCGTGAGCCACGCGCTGCCGTCCCACATGCCCAGGATCGCGTCGTCGTTGGTCGTGTCGGCGGCGAAGAGGGCGATGTTGTTCGATCCCGGGTTGCTGCGTAGCTGAACGTACTCGAAGGAGGGGTTCGTGGAATTGACCCATGTGTGGTCGAAGCAGGTCTCGGAACTGAGCGTTGTGGTGAACGTCCGGTAGCAGAGGTCGTTGGCGGCCGCCGCGGGGTTGTCGTAGACGAGGAGGCCATCCCCACTACTCTGCTCCATCGAGATGTCCCAATGCCGCTCGGGAGCGGTCCCCACGGTCTGCGTCGTCGCGGTCCCCAGCGAGGAGCAGGCGCCCGTCGTGGTGTCCGTGCAGTAGTAGACCGTGATGGTGCCAGCGGCGTTCACGGCGATCCAATGCTTGTACGACATCGCGGGGTCCCATTCGACGCGCACGTTCTCCACGCCGCCGCCTGCCGTGGCTAACTCTTCCTCCGTGCTCCATACGCTCCCGCTCCAGTACTTGACCTTGGGGCAGTTCACCGCCGCAGAGGCGCAGGACCCGGTGTTGCTCCGATAGGCCACCATCCCCACGCCGTTCCCGGTGCCTCCGTTGTCTCCGCTCGTCTGGATGTCCAGGAGAGTCTCCCAACTACCGGCTATGGTGGTGATTCCCGTCGAGGCGTCCACGTACCAGCAGGCGTTCTGGCCGGTGGTCAGGGTGATGGTCTTCACGGCGCCCGCGCCTTGGGTCGCCGTCGCCTGCTTGTCGTTCGTGCTCGTGCAATCCGTTTCTGTGGCGTGGGCGGTGTCCCGGAACCAGTAGACGTAGTTCCCCGAGATGTCCATCGGCTCCGGCGCCGGGGTGCTGAGGATGTGGATCGGGGCGTAGAAGGCGTCCTTCGGCTCGCGGGGGTCTCCCTCATGCAGCGGCTTCGCGGGTTCGAGGAGCAGGATTGCGCCGTTGGCCCAGGAGCGCGTGACCTGGACCTCCAGGGCGGCAGGGATTCCCGCGGCCCACGCGCTCCCGTTCGTGGCGCTGACCTCCATCACCTGCCCCTGCCAGAGCCACACCGCGACGGACTCGTTGCGGTCGGCGGCAGTGATGAGGAGACGGTCGCGCTGATCGGGCGGCGGGGGTTTCAATTGGTAGGGCGGTGCGGCTGCGGACGTGTTCGCCTTCTCCCCAGAGGGAGGGTTGCTCCAGGAGAACGGGATGGGCAACGGGTCCGCCCGCAGATCGAGGAGGAGCGAGGTGTTCCACGGTGTGACGCGAGCGGTCACGGTGTTGATCTTGAGCCGCCCTACTCCCGTGGTGTTGGAGGGATAGGTCTCCGTGAGGTTGTTCTGCCGCAGCCACGGCCATTCCTCCGTCGTCCCGCTCGCCTGGATGTAATCCCTCCAGACATGGGACGCGGCGGGCTCTGTCCAGAAAGTCTTCGAGGCCCCATGATGGAAGGTCTGCCTCTCCTCCACGACCGGGACGGACTCCGCCACCCACCGGGGGGAATTGCCGACCGTCCATGTCAGGAGCGCGAATTCGACGCGCCCCGCGGACGAAGCCGCAAGGATCCCCGTGCAACC